>Ga0099824_1000521_pt1 | contig 46182 bp, 12 predicted proteins | sample SiratrowhiteBW_FD_76837 | JGI IMG/M metagenome (GOLD analysis project Ga0099824, IMG submission 76837) | Root nodule microbial communities of legume samples collected from California, USA - Siratro white BW | ecosystem: Host-associated > Plants > Roots > Nodule | place: USA: California... | reverse complement strand
ATATATATATATATATATAAATATATAAAAAATATATATATATATATATATATATATATATATATATATATATATATATATATATATATATAAGAATTGGATATAAGAAAGTAATTATTATATATTTATAATAAATAATGTTCAAATTTGTTACATGTTGATCTTAATACCAACTTTTCTACAACAAGTATATAAAGCTACATAATTATTACATATAATAATAGTACACATGAAAAATTTAAATATTAAAAAAATAATAATAATTAAGAAATAAAATGCATAACAAAATCTTATTACATCGAAGAACCCAGTACTCTTATTTTTGTTTTTGTTTCAATTAAATTCATGAGTGTCCTTGTTTTTGTTTTAACTAAATCATATTTAACTAAATTCATTAAAGAGTTGGTATTTTTATTTTATTTTATAGGGTTATGAGTATTCTTATTAATGTATTTTTCATCTCTTTATTTTAAAAATTGACTAAATAGTTCTTAATTAAAAAAATTAGTTATCAGTGACTTTGTTGGCCTCATTTTTTTTTCATATACAAATTAATATGTAAACAATTTTTTTAACTTTAATGTTTTATATATTTAACATCTCCCACATTTTTGTAAATACATCTATTACTGAAATTTTCCATTATTAATTATTAATTATTTTATCAATTTTACCATGTTATAACAAAAATACTTACAACATTAGCTACCAACAAAATCTTTGCATCTCACGATTAGAACTCAAGTCTTCCACAAAAATCATTAAGTATAATGTTCAAGTGACTCACAAAGTCAACTACAAACACATTATTGTCACTTTCATCTTCATAATAGTCTAGCACAACAATACTAACGTATTTGTCATTCAACAAAGTGTTTCTCCCTCAACTCCACATTGCTAGGTTCATATGATTCCACTACCAATTAAACTTTCTCCTCATCTCAAACATTTTGAAAAAAACTATGATTGGAAAATATCTCCGTACATTGTATTGACTTTTTAGTGCAACAAATGAAATGAAGTTGACACTAATTTTCTAATATAATTTTACAAAGTTCATACCTGTTAAAGAAAGAAAAGTGAAGTATTTTTTATTCTTGAAACATTAAACTCGTTTAGAATGATTCAATAATGTACTATGATTGGGATGTAAGATTGCAAAATTAAAACCTGTAGTCACTGATTAGAACACATTTACACATAATTATCATTAGATAAAATAATTTGTTACCAACTTATTTAAAATTAACAATTTTTTCCTTCTCTAAGTGAACAATTAGTACAAGACAAATATTATTGTTAGTGTAGATTAGGTTTTATGATTAGAATTTAAGATTAAGTACAATCAAAGCATGTTCTGAATTTTAGAAATGTAAAAATAAAAAAAAAATGTATTAGAAACTTGTTGTGCAAGTATGGGCCATTGGATCAAGCAAAAAGGATGATCAAGGAGGGAGTAATTGTATCAAATGGACCTGATGAATGGGCCTTTATCGGGTACTATGCACCCGAACTAAACGCGTTCTAGCCACTGAATAAAAGGAGAGCGGCGCAGATTCCGGCCTTGCCTCTCACATGCACTTCACACAGAAAACCTCTTCTCTTCTTTTATCTTCTCACACCGTTTAGAAATTCATCCACACTTTTCCCACATATCAAATTAGGGTGAACCAATTAGACTCTCAGAATCTCTCACTCCATCCTTCTGTAACCGTCAAACTATGCCCACTAACGACGATTTTCAAGGTATTCTCCCTAATTTTTCAAATTTAATTAAATAATTGGAGTTAAAAATTTGATTTCTTGCTTCTGTGAATCATTCTGCTGCTTTGAACGAGGGAGTGAGTTGTTGTAGGGTTGAAGAGAAATGTGTTTTATGACCAGGAAGAGGGTTTGAGAAGGGATGCGTGATCAGTTAGGTTTAACCGAAGGTTTCAAGTAATAGTTTGTTAAAAAATGTAAACTTTCATGGTTTGGTTTCATGATAGAAGAATGATTGGGTGAACATGAAATCATAGGTGGATCAGAACTGGCTTAGTTGTCACGCCATTTGTACAGGTTGGGATATTGCTATGTACTAACTAGTTGCATGTGGTTTTTTTTATGAGTTTCAGGCGTTTCAAATTGCTATGTGTTCAAGAGTCGATTGCAGGAGTATGCCCAGAAGGCGGGGTTGCCTACGCCTGTCTATGAAACTATCAAGGAAGGGCCTTCTCATGAACCTTCTTTCAGGTCAACAGTGATAGTGAATGATGTTCGGTATGATTCTTTGCCTGGATTTTCCAACAGGAAGGCAGCAGAGCAGTCGGCTGCAGAAGTTGCTTTGGTGGAGTTGGCCAAATCTAATGTAGTTAATCAATCCATCACTCAACCTGTTGTAAGTATTTTTTTTAACCACTATCAACTTTTTGTGGTTGCAAAGTGTGGATTTTCACATGTTGTAAGGTGCTCCCATGATATAGGTTTCAAAAACCCTTTTTGACCCTTGAAACCATGTTGTTTAGGGTTTTTTGGGTAAAAGGTATGATTTTTCTAATGTCTTTTTTCGTCAGACGAAGTAACTAAATCCCAATGCAGGTTGAACTCTCTTGAAACTAAGCCTCACTACCTAGAAGGAAATTTTTGGGCCTAATGCATGTATTTGAAGCCCTTTTTTCCTTGACCATTCTGCAAAACGCTCCCCTTCATACTTTACAGACCTACTAATTTATATAATTTGTTATGTTCGATTTCTATTAATTTCACCACCAGCTTTCATTTTTCACCTCGTTACTATGTTCTTATTTCTCTTAGATTGATAATTATTGTGTGCTTTAAACTATGTATGACTTGTTAGTTATGGCTTATCATGAATTTTTTTAATTATGGTTTTCTCAGTATTCGTGTAGTATAAGTTATTTAGTGTGCGTTATTATATTTAATATAGTGGTCATCTCACTTCTCACTATAGTGTTTTCAAAGTTTGGCACTACACACAGCCATCTGAGATTGATAACCGTGTTTAGTTAATACAATATTTTTCGGCCAAGTAGAACTTCACTTTGCAGATTATATTTTCACCCACCTCAGTCATTGTTTGATTCTTGGAATATGCATGATTAGTGGTTTCTGATCTTACACTTTTAAGAGCTTATAGCTTTGTTGCGCTATCTTTGGCTTTTTTGCTTGTTGGATTGTCTATCAACATATAGTACTTTTAGTTTCAGCATTTTGGTCGCCTTCAGCTGTACAAGTTATTGTGTATTTTCTGACTCTGACCATGTTAATGGTGTTACTTCCAGCATGAAACAGGATTATGCAAAAATTTACTTCAGGAATATGCCCAGAAAATGAACTACGCAATGCCTATGTATCAGTGCAAAAAGGATGAAACACCTGGTCGAGCATCAGTGTTTTCATGTACGGTTGACATTGGAGGTATACTCTATATTGGGGGAGCAGCAAAAACCAAGAAGGAAGCAGAGATTAAAGCTGCCAGAACTGCTTTATTAGCTATCAAGTCAAGTGCATCTCATGCTTCCCAGAACCAGGTTGGCCATCCACAGTTGACAGTCCTTCCATGCAGAAAAAGGGTAGCAGAATCTGTTCCTATAGCCGATGAGAATTCAAACACCCCAAAGCCTAAGAAAGCGCGATTTAAAAGGAAATCTTCTAAGAGGAAAAATCCTAGAGATAAGATAGGCCCGAATCATACTGAAAACGTGGGTATTGGAACAAATATCAATCATGAAGTAGAAACACAAGCAAGTGTTAATGGTGAATCTGGCGTGCATGAAATGAAATGTGAAAAATTCACTTCAGAAGTCATGAAGAATTTAGAGAATGGAATATCATTTAATTATCCCGAGAAAGAAGAATTTCCTGTGGAGAGTTCTTCTGTTTTTGAAAATGGAAAGTCAGCAGAATTGTATTCCAAGGAGAACAATCTTGGTTCTATTACAGAACTCCCTTCCGTGTCTAATGGTGCCATATTGGAAACAAGTGTGGAGATGAACAAACAGCAATTCAACGGAGAAATGGTTTCTGACCATTGTGTTGTGGAGGGTTGAGGCTTAAAGTGTTTAATTATTAGAATGGAAAGATTAAACTATTAGCATGGAAGTTAAGATTAAAGCAATGCCGGTCATTTATTAATAGGAACCTTGAGGATTCCAACTTTTTTTCTTTGTTGGGTTTCACTCAATTAGGAAAGTAAAATATAGGATGTGATGACTCTCAAAGCATTTGATAATTTTTAGTGATCTGATGAGGATGTGTAACACCATTTATTTATATTGTAGTAGTATATTTGAGTTATGTTCCATTTGTCCTCGACATGGGAAGTGGATTTGATTTGAGTTTATATGAAAAATGCAATTTTCTTTTCGAGTTTAACTCTAAATTTGAGATGTGTAATAAAAGATTCACTGCATGTGTTGGGTGATGGAAACTCTTTACAGTGTGCTTGGTACCATGGAAATAAATGCAGTTTCCTTCAATTTTTTTTTACATTAAAAATTATATTGAATTTCAGTGTTAAGGATTATTAATTTATTTTTAAATAAAATTTTTAAATAAGTTATGTATGACTTTAATTTTATTATTATATTTAGTAATTAATGTAAGTGATTTAAAACGTAGGAATTTTGATCTTTTGTTTTATACCATCCATTGTTTGGCGTGGAGAATTCTTCTTTTTGTTTTGTTTTTATAAGGAATAAAGATTATTTAAAATTGCAAACTATATTTTGTCAAATATTACTTTACCATAACAAAGTGATATGAGAGTTGTGACATTATGTTAAGAAATTTTCTCCGAAAGATAATTCAATTTGTAGCTGGTAAAATGTTGGTTCTAACGGAATTTGATGTTAAGAAATTTGCTCACAAAAATAACTTTAACTTGTAGGAAGTGAAGATGCCCGCTTTCATTATGAAAAAAAAAATAAAAAAGAGTGTATAACTTGATATTGTTATTGCTAGGACCTATGTTTTGGAAGAAATCTTGGAAGACAAAACTCCTAGACAACCTCATGGACAAAGGTAAAAAGTTTGCATATGAAAATATATAAAAAATAATCTATATATAATCATATTTATTAAAAAAACGTATATATTGTGTAAATGCATAAAGGTGAGTTCATTTACAAATATATTGATAGTTTTAATCAAGTCATTATTAATTTTTGGTTTTTTATTAATATTTTATCAAAATTGTTTTTGTTTTCAAGTGCTTTGAATGAAAATTTTATATAAGAGTTAATGCTTTAAAGAAGAAGGGTATGAATCTCTTCAAGGTTTCTTGTCACATAATCCTTAATATTAATAATTTATTGTTGCATTACAATCTACATAACTGATCTTAGTAAAAGAGATTGTTTGGTGGATAACACCTAGACCTTTTCGAGCATTGCTGAAATACACAATTCCACCTAAAAAATGTATATATTATATTAATAATGACAAACGAAAGCAACAATGACAAACTTTCATTTTTTCTTTCTTTAACTTCTCATTCTCGCTTTCTTTATCGTATTTCCTACAAACTTCTTTCTCTTTCTTTTACATTTTCTTCTTCTTTAATTTTAAAATCTCATCCATTAAACTCTAATTCTTGAAGAAAATTTTACCCTCTCAAAAGATGCTCCTTTTCCCCTTTTTTAAGTGTTTTGGATAAAAATTCTAGGTTCGGGTCAATGCTTTAAGGAAGAAGAAGGGTGTGCATTTCTTGAAGGTTTCTCATCTTCCTTAACATTTGTAGCTTCTACCTTAATTATTTCTAAATTTGACAAAAAAGAAGTGTTTACTGGTCCTACACAACACTAAGTTGTTGATAATCATTATGACACTCCTTTTAATAAAAAAATTACATGTTCTAAATGCTATTTTAAATTAATTAGCTATTTAAATTTGGTAAAACATGTTCAAATTTATTTGGATTAGTCTTACATGATTGCTAATTTATAAATTTATTTATTTATTTGAGTTTGAGTATATTGGATGCTAGAAAATTTTTGTTAACATTGTACTTAAATTTTTTTGGGTTTGAAAATTTTAGATATCAAATATAATTCTTATTATAAAAGTAAAGCTATTTTTGTAATTGTATTGAGAATCTATGTTACAACCTTGTACCATTAGAGGTATTAATGACTAAAGTGAACCTAGATATTGTGATTTTTGTCATTTTTTATGTTTTATTTTCATTGCAATTTTTAATTATTGTCATTGTTTCATGGTGATTTGTGTACGATGTTATGTGTTATAGTATTTTTCTTCTTAGTTTACGGTATTTGTTTTCTTTTCACTAAGTCGTTGTGACTTACCAATTTTTATTAATTTTTTATATAAATTGTAGCAAACTACCAGTATACTCAAATTGTCCAATTGATCTATATTCTAATAGTCATTCATTAATAAAGTAGTCTAAGTCGTTGTGACTTACCCATTTTTATTAATTTTTTTATATAAATTGTAGCAAACTACCAATATACTCAAATTGTCTAATTGATCTGTCTTCTAATAGTCATTCATTAATAAAGTAGCCTTTGAAATTTGAAATCATATGTGTATTTTGTGGCTAGGAATTTTGTAGATGAACTTATCTTATATTGTAATGTCTATTTTAACATTGCATGGATGCATATAATGTTTCATGAGATTATATAGTTAGAAATATACACTTGTCGGCATATTTATGATACTTTGAGAATGTTAGAAATACAAAGGAAGTTTTTGGTAATTTTTCAAAATAAATCATTGAAGTAAAATTAATTTAGAAATATTATTGTGTTTAAATGTTGTCACCAAAGCTAAGAGAGTCAGTTTATGCATCAATCATGACTTGTTAGTTCAGGTTGTGATAATTATGTTTAGGGAAAAGAATTGAAAGTAAAACTTAATATCATAATTCACAAAATGTAGTAAACTCGTGACCACATCCATTCATACCTATAAATTTCATCAAGTATTCTTTCTCACAATGGAACAAGGTACAAATTAACTTCCATTGATGATTATTCACAAAAAGGAAAATGAATTTATGTCTTGAAACAAGAGTGATGCTTTGCTCAAGTTCAAACAATGAAAATCCCTAGTGGAGAAAGAGATGGAGAAGGAGTTCAAAGACTTAGGATAAATAATGGTTTGGAATTTTGCAATATAAATTTCAAAGTTATGTGAAAAATGAAGAAATAGCTTAAATGAACTATAAAACACACACCACCATAAAATGATGCAATAGAACAAATAAATAAGATATTGCTTAAGAGTTTTGGTTGCATGATCCAAAATATGGGCTTGCCTAAGTAGTTTTGGATAGAGACAACTAATATTGCATGTTGTTTGGTGAACAAGTCTCTTTTATCATCTATTAATTACAAGGCTATGGAAGAATGTGATCAAACTTTACAACAAATTATTTAGTTTTTCATATACTTTAGTGATTGACTTGTACTCATGATAATGGAAGAAAGTTGAAACCAAGAGCTGAGAAATACATATTTTTTAGTTATCAAGATAGTATAAAAGAGTAAAGGTTGTGTGATCCTAAAAGGTCAAAACTCAAAATTAGTATAGCGTAACTTTTGATGAGACAAATTTGCTTGACCCAAGAGCACATGACATGATAAAGTTGAATTTCATAGTGCAAAGGGTGGAGCTTGAAATTGAAGTTTTAAGAAAAAAATAAGATAAGACACAAGATAAAGTTAAAACAATAAGATGACACACAATATCTAATACCAAAAACTTAACAATAAGTTTGTGTGTCGTCCTCAAGTAAGTCCTCCTCCACATTAAAGTGAGTTCCCCACATATAGTAAGTTCTCTCTCAAAATTTAAGCGTTTTTATCCACAAGTCTCTCTAGAGAGATTTAGATCTAATGAGTTATGAGTCAACCTGTATAATAGACTTGATATGTTACTCAACCTAAAATTTTAAGGTAACAATTATAAGTTTTTTTTTCCTTATCTATTACTTATTTTGCTTATCTCCATCTAATATGAGACTTTCAACTCTATACTTGACTTTCTCAAAAGTGGTAAGATGAATTTCATTTATAATTTTACAACATGAGAGAACATAATAATAAAAAAAATACTAATATTGATAAAATAATAAATAACTGATAATATAATATAACAGAGAATGACAAAAGAAAATTCAAAAATAAAATTTAAACATTGTTTAAACTTAATTGATATTAGAAAGGTTAACTAATGCTAAAAGATAGAATAGTATCATGGGAAAAAATATGAAATTAAATGATTTATGGAATTAAATTTAAACTAATGACTTATTTTTATTTTTTTCACCACCCATTTGTTAACATTTATTGTAAAATAAAGAGATGCTGTTACATAATTTAAGCAAATTAGTGAATAAAAGAATTTAGTTCTTAGAAAGTATTGTGCGATAAAAATATTTCATTTAGAATTCTTTTATATAATTTTATTCTTTCCTTTAGATATAGAGATTCTTAAAAATTGTCAATTATCTTTTGTATTGTTATATTCATGTAAAGTATAATTTTAGGAAAATAATACTTTAACACCACTGTTCACTTAACTTTGATTTAACACTCTTACGTGTCACGTGGGTCCACCAACAAAAGAGAGAGAATGTGTTTGTTTTTGTTGTATATAGAAAGGTAATTTCATCAATTTCATCTAAGTGGTTAGTCGGGTATATCTAAGTGGTTAGCGACGTTGGTGTCGTTATTATGAATGTAGCTAACCACTTATATATACACGACTAACCACCTTGATAAGGTTGGAATAATTGACATGTACTAATTTAATATGGGTGTCAGAATTATGAACGTAGTTAATCACTTAGATGTACCCGACTAACCAGTTATTTAAGGTCATAATAACTCACAGGTAGTGATTTAATATAGGTGTCAGAGTTATGAATGTAGCTACCACTTAAATGTACACGACTAACCAGTTATTTAAGGTTGGAAAAACTCACAGGCAGTGATTTAATATGGGTGTTGGAGTTATGAACGTAGCTAACCACTTGGATGTACACGACTAACCCGTTATTTAAGGTTGGAATAATTCGCATGCAGTAATTTAATATGGGTGTCGGAGTTATGAACGTAGCTAACCACTTAGATGTACACGACTAACTAGTTATTTAAGGTTGGAAAAACTAACAAGCTGTGATTTAATATGGGTGTTGGAGTTATGAACGTAGCTAACCATTTAGATGTACACAACTAACCCATTATTTAAGGTTGGAAAAACTCACAGGCAGTGATTTAATATGGGTGTCGGAGTTATGATCTAACCACTTAGATGTACATGACTAACCATTTATTTAAGGTTGGAAAAACTAACAAGCAGTGATTTAATATGGGTGTCAGATTTATGAACGTAGCAAACCACTTAGATGTACACGACTAACAAGTTATTTAAGGTTGAAAAAACTCACAGGCAGTGATTTAATATGAGTGTCGGAGTTATGAACATAGCTAACTATTTAGATGTACACGACTAACCAGTTATTTAAGGTTGGAATAACTCATAGGCAGTGATTTAATGTGGGTGTTGAATTTATGAATGTAGCTAACCACTTAAATGTACACGACTAACGACTTTGACAAAATTGACGAAATTAATAAAATTGACGAAATTATCCTTCTGTATATAACAAAAGCAAATACATTTTTTCTTTTGGTGGTGGGTCCACGTAGCACTTAGAAGTGTCAAATAGGAGTAGAATGAATAGTGGTATCAAACTAACATTTTCTATAATTTTATTATATCAAAATATAAATTACATAACTAAAATATAAATTGACACAAAAATTCTCACACTTTTCAAAAGAATATTATTAAGAATATATTAAAAATAATAGATTACAAATTTGAAAACATTTTAGAAAAAATATATTCCAAAATATATTTTAAACTATGTAATAGAGGGTTGGTTTTGAGAATAGTTAAAATATTTTTAGGACATTTTTCAAAAAGTATTTTTTTTATTTTCAAAAAAGTTTTTCAAATTGGCTTTAGGCGTGACTTTGGTGTTTTCTACGATGTCTTAAACTCCACAATGAAAATTATTTTTTGAAAACTTTATTTCATAATAGCTAAAATTAATTTCTAAGACATCTTGAAATTCTCATTTTAATTTATTCAGAATATCAGCACTAGATTCTTTTAATATATTCTGAATGACATTTTGTAAGAAATTTAAGACATTATTCTTGTTTATGAGAAATTTTTTTTACTCAAACTCTAAACCCTATTATTAATTATTGATTATTAGAGAACAATGAGATCTGGTCAGACACTAGAACTCAAAACGACGGCGAAGGGCAGGGGAAGTGTGAACTACGTTTGAAAATGCACGGTAGGCCTCGCAAAGCGCTGAAGCAAGAAGATGAAACTGCTTTATCAGCCAAAACGCAAAAGCTTCGTTCACTCCAAGCTCACTTTCTCGCTAATCACCACAATCGCATGTTGCTTCTTCCTCCTTCATCTCTCTCTCTCTCTCTCTCTCTCTCTGATTAATTCTAATTGCGCGAATCTGGTTGGTTGCAGATATAGCAAGGAAGCGCTAGATGTGAGTGCGAAGCTTCTAGAACTTAATCCGGAGTGCTACACGGCTTGGAATTACAGAAAACTCGCCGTTGAACACCTTCTCTCTAACTCTGATGCCGATCCTCATTCTATCTTCCAAGACGAGCTCAAACTCGTGCGTGTTCACTCTCGGTTAATCTGGTTCAATTATTTGGATAAATAATTAGTTTAATTTTTTTTTATGAGAATCGAATTGCTAGAGTTTGTTATTTTTTTTCCCAATGGTTTAGGTGGAGATTGCGCTGAGAAAGAATTTCAAGTCTTACGGCGCGTGGCATCACAGAAAATGGGTGCTCAGCAAGGGGCATTCGTCCATCGACAACGAAATGCGCCTTCTGAATGGTTTTCAGAAGGCCGATCCTCGAAATTTTCACGCGTGGAATTACCGGAGGTTCAGTACTGTTTCCTTTTCATGTTCTCTTTTCGAACAGAGAAAGAAAATTATTCAATTTTGATAGTTTCTTTTTTCTCCTGTTTGTTTTTAATAGTTAAAATTTTAATTTGTGCATTTTAACAAATAAAATAAACACGTTTTCAGTGCAGTTTTGTGAAATAATTCTGTTTAACTCCACTCGAATGCTAAACTAAACTGATTAGGTTGGTTTCCTTTTTTGTGTTGAATTTGCTCCCAGGTTTGTGACCGAACTGATGAAACGATCTGATGAGGATGAGTTGAAATACACGGAGGAAGTTATAGGGGCTAATTTCAGTAATTACTCTGCATGGCACAATCGTAGGTAGTTATAACTAGAACTTTACTCATTCAAAGGGACATTCTTGTGCTTGCTGGCTGTATGCCTTTTCTGTATGGAGCCACTCCTTTAATTACCTGAGTTACGTAAGTATGTTTTTAAGAACTTGTGAATTGACCATGTACTGTTTTGCTTGTGTTTGCATGTGTCTCTGAAAAGGCATGAAATGAAATTGAAATGTTTGGAATAGCGTTGTATCTTCGTATTGTACGTCTTGTTGACATATTGTCTACAAATACTTGTTTTCCTCTTAAGTTATGTCCGCAGAATAAGCATTGGCATTTTTCGACTCTACATAATTAAATGTTTTACATGTGAGCCTTCGAGGTGCACTTTGGATATCTATGCTTGATCAATTGTGACCTAGATAGGTGGTTTGATTTCATGTCCATGCCCAACTGGGTATTTGGCAAATATAGTTTCTGTATTGTCAATAAGAATCAATTACCTGCTACTTTGAAGCATTTTACAAGATTCTCATGTAAATAAAAAAACTGAAAGTATATCATTGGGTGCGTGTACTTAAAATTAGCCCTTTGTTGCTTGATATGGTGACATGCCATGTTCTATCAAAATAGAAACCTGGCCTTTTCCAACATCTTAAATCATCATCATGATCCAATGACTTTCATAATTCGAGAGATATTTTTACATTGTAGGAAAAAGTTTGTGTATCTGTATGCACTAGGTACTAGTACTGCCCTTGCCCGTCCCCTTCATTAAAATAGTGGGAAATCCTTTTTTCGTTGAAGGCGTTTGTTTAGTGTTTTTTTTTTTTTTATTATTGGGGTGGGGGTGTGTTCAAACCAACTCCATTGTTTAGGACTTTATTCAATGGGTAAAATTTGACTAGTCTGTTAATCTAAACCGAAAGGCTGAGAAAGGTGTATCAACTAATTTTATTAATACATATTGCATTTGGATTTTTTTCAGTGTGCTTTTGACCAATTTGCTGAAAAGAAAGGTTGAAGGATATTTCCCAAAAGAAAAATTTTTGGAAGAGGAGTTTGAGCATGTCCACAATGCTATTTTTACCGATCCAGATGATCAGAGTGGCTGGTTTTATCATCTTTGGCTTATTGATCAAACAGTGAAAACTGATGTTCCTCTACTTGTTTCGTGTTGGCCATCCCATGGATCTAATATAACTCTAATTGGGGACAACGGCCTTCATGGTTGTGGTTTATCTCTGCTAAATGGTACACTATTAGACACTGGAATGCTACCGGTCATTCTTTATTTCAATCAAGCTGTAGAAAGAATAAACTCATCCACAGTGTCTATTGAATCTGAGCTTTTAAAGGATGAACTTGTTTGGAAACCACTTTCAACGAGCAATTCAAATTCTGCTCAAGTTTGGGTTGCATATCTAAACCTTGGAAGCATGGAGTTTCAACCCTCAAAAACCAACTCCGTAGATATCAGCATTGGACATTCTAAGGGTATTGTATCTTCTAATGAAAATCACTACGCTGATCCTTCCCAAATTTCTTTTAAAGTGTTTCTACAGACTGCATCTATTGAACATTCTGAGGGACAGGGTGGAAATAGGACTACATGGAAGGATACAAATTTCCATAAAATTGATCATTTTAAGGAATCAGATTCCATTATTTCTGCTGTTCAAAATCACCATATTCCAACAACATCCAATTGGCACACTGATGAAATTGGTGAAGAAATAACTAAATTTCGGGACTTATTGTCGGAGTATGATTGGTAAGGTTTATTTATTAAATAGATAACTTTATGATTTGAAAATGCCACCTTGGAAGTTTTATCTCTAGATAATGTGTACCCTTTTCTTTTTTTTAGTAAAATTGGAAAGCTTACACTTGCAAGACTTTTGACTGCTCTTGATTTGTTATCATCTCAACATGATGGAAGAAAATCTAACACTGAAGAAGTTCTTCAACTTTACACCGATCTGATGAAGTTGGATCCAACACATTCTCGATACTACAAAGACGAGCACAGTCTAATATCACTAAAGCAGGTAATTTACTTTTCTTCAGAATTAGTTATCAATCATAACTGATCTCATTCGACTTTCACTGTTGTTGATAAAGATTTCAAATACTCTTGTGAATATCAGCATTTGTTAATATGACAATTATGGCAGCTAGAATATATAGACCATGAATTCTTGTATCTGTTATCAAATGAGATTGTTTGCTTCTCTGTTTTCGAATTGAAAACAGCAAACATGACTAGGAATATATGTATTTGTGTTTGACTGAAAAGGATTTTCCACGATTCCCATTTGAGATGTGGGAAAAAGGTGAATGCTGAAAATATTTTCAGAATCAAACTCGCACTTCGTAGAAAAATCAGTTGACTGGAGAAAAGGCATTTAGAAAACAAAGGAATTTTCTATTTTTTTTTAATGCTGGTTTTCCTATAAAATCGTGGTAGACTTTTGAAGCTTTTATCTGACGATGCTAGCGTATATCTACTTTAGCTTTACAATTGTCCAATTGTCTGTATCTTCCACAATACATCATTTATCTCTTTTTATGTTTTGATTATTCTGCAGATAACTTCAACTAGGGACTCTTTACTACCATACTGCCACTACTATAAAGATGCAACAATCAGTGGTTATGTCTGTCTACGATTACAAAATCTATCATTGTCACGGCTGGGGTCCGTTGAGAATTTATTGTGGGTGCAAATGCTAGACCTTAGCCACAACGAACTTCAATGCATTGAAGGTAAAACTCGTGTATCTCATAAATTTGTTGTAACTTAGTTTTTCCATCTGTTCAAATACAACAAGAACCTATCCATATTCCTTCATAGTGAGGTGAACAACACATATTCTAGCGCCCAAATGTGCTTCTGTATCATAAATTCTTGAAACCGTTACTATTTTATACTTAATTAAACTGCATAAAATTAGGCTGTTCTATTTTCTCTTTAACTTACTCTACAAAATGTTTTACTTGAATTAACTAGTCTTCCTTCTGTTTCTACCCACGTTTCCTACACCAATGAATTAATGATTTAAATGTTATTTTGTTTCTTGCAATATATATTTACTCAGTTATAACAAACATGATTTCCGGGTTCTTATACTGAGGAATTCAATCCTGAAAGGTTGTCTCTTGCTTAGGTTGTATCCTTGGGTAATCACGTTTGGAAAGTTTAGCTTTAGACGTATCTAAAATTGAAATAAATATCTCATACTGAATCTTTTTGACAGGATTGGAGGCAATGCAACTTCTATCTTGCTTAAATCTGAGTCATAATAAAATTTGTAGCTTTACTGCTTTGGGGCCTCTCAGATTGGTTAAGTCACTTAAAGTGCTGAATATCTCCTACAATGAGTTGGGTTGTCACTCAGTTGACACAACGAGATACTTATGCCCGTCTCCTCTATCTCACACTGAAGAATTTGCATGGGACCGTTTTGAAATCCTCACTGGCAGTGTTAGCGCCACAAAATTCTGGGAAGCTTTTTTGATTTTTGGAAGCTTGGCATTGACAGAACTAAACATAACAGGCAATGCAGTAGCCGATGAAAACTTCAGGTCATTTCTTGTCAAAGTTTTGCCAACGCTCAAGTGGCTAGATGATGAAGAACTATCTTGACCTATCTTGGCTTTTAGAGACGGAATTTTATCTTATTGGTATAATCTGAAGATGTCGAACATAACATTTCTTAACCCGTTTTGCATTTGGTCCTTGTTGGCATCAGGTGTAACACTGCTGGTAACATTTTTACTGTCTATACAAAAGCCGAATGACTTCTTGGATAAGTAATACAAGCGCCTTGCTCAAATCTCTGCTTCGCCTTAGTCGTGAAGAAGATGCAGTTTATACGATGCTTAAGCATGTACACGATCGGTGATATTAGGCTCGAATTACTCTATTTATGTAATTTTTGATGCTGAGTCATGAAGGTGTAGTCCGTCCTTGTGAAGGACGAAGTATAATTTGTGTATCAATCTCATGTTGCTTTGATCTTAAACTTTTATTTTGAACATCGTATGCTTAAAAAACAGATCTATGACTTGCTGCCTTGCTTTGTTAGGAGTAAATTGATTTAGAAATAGAAAAAAGGCAAGTTACGAATCAGTAGAAAAATAATTGAAGAGGTTTTGAAATATTTGGGAAATTGAAGTTGCATTAAAAATAACTTTAAACGGTCCAAGTTGCATTAAAATGTTCAAAGAAAGTTTATGAGGACCAGAACTTCATACATGTAAGGTTCGTTGGCTTTGTCATCACTTTGAAAATATATTGAGTCTTTATATATAAATCTTTTAAAATTGAGAAAAATGTCATACTACCTTTTGGAATGCTCAAAATGCATAACAATTCCATGACTTAAGAGCTTAGTTTCACAATAATACAATCTTACTAAAATGGATCAGAATAATCTTGATATACTGCCCAGTATTGTTCGTTAGGGTCAAATTGATTCTTTCAAATCTGATATTGTCGGAAGACTCAAAGCAATCCAAGGAAATAATCATTGAAACGTTGTTCTTCTTGTTCCTCTAGTTTCCTAAGTGGACCATAGCTGGAAAGTTTTCTGAACGTGATAGGTACATACTGGTAGAAGATTTTCAAAAATGGAAGACATTGGTACATGCTCAAAAATGCCTTTTAGAAGCCGCAAATGAAAGTATAGTCTTTCGAGAAAAGAAGTTGTATTTCAAATAAGTATTGGTTGGAAGTGTTTTAGAAAGACTAAGACTGATCTGTTCAGAAGGAACGAGTAAAACAATGATCAGAAGTTGTATTTCAAATAAGTATGTCAAACAAGTAATTAAGCATTTTTTTTCTCTAGTTTTTGACGACTCACAAATTCTGTTTACCACGCTTATGAAGTTATGGGAAACGGTTTCAATAAAAAAGGTATGTTTTACTTCTTTCTTCTTTTTTTTTCTTTAAATAGTTGGTTTACTTTTTCTTTAACATCTTGTATACTTTTCTATTTACAACGCATCCAATTCAAGTCCACTAATGCATTATTTGAAATCGGATTGCGTTATTAATTAAGTGCGTGCAAACACAAGCTGGCAACTTAATCAGAAATCATTTTATTTACTCGAGCTAAATATTGAAAATTAATAACGAATATCTATCTCAAAACTTATTACTACTTGTTAAGGCTGAATTCTAAATCAAATAGTTTTTCTTCAATTCAAAATTAATCGATCGGTACTTGTACGAAAGAATCTTAGCTTTTAAGTTCTACGTCTAGTGATTAAAACCTGTAAAATAAATCCTTAAAAAAACAGCTAAAAAAGGGTCGCGGTTTGATAGAATTCCAGTAGATTATGATTATTGATGACGGATTGGGGTTGTTCTTGCAGTTGAGGAACGTGTTATTAGAGCTCTATTGACGACATGCCAAAGAAGTTATCCATGTAAAAACACAGAATCAATCCTTAGACAACTCAGAATATAGTACTCAGCATTATATATCAATTTGATTGAGATGGTAAATCTAGCAACCAAAGCAGATGAGTGATATGATTTTAATCATCATGCGGCATGGTCAAAGACATTTACAGCAGAGGGCTCTCAGCATCCACCCTAGTAATCTATCCACACCATGACTCTCTTATTTTTCTTCTAAGTAGTACAAATTATACTTGGCCCTTTTCATTTCAAAAAAAATAATTTAATTTACATGTTTTTTAAAATAGTTCAAAATTATTCATGTTTTTAAACATAGCTCAAAATTAATCAGTGATTCAAAGTTGTTCTTTGTTCCACTTAAACTTCATTTTCTTTCTCCTTCCTTCCTATTCTTTCTAGGCTGTGCACTTCCTTCCTTTTTCATCACACTTAACCTCTTCTCCCTACCTCACCTCTTTATTTAACTTTGGCAACAACAAGAACAAAAAAGAGTTACTCCTCAATTGGAGAGAGATTTAGTTGGAGTGGCATTTTAGGGTGGGGTTTCACATCTAAAACTCTCACCAACATACTTAAGAACAGAACATAAAAGGGGTATATGAAAATGAAAAGGTGTAAGAAATACTAGTATGAAGAAATTTTTCGCTTACTATATATGCAATTTAACACTTATAGAATTGAAATCCTTAGGCGAAAATCATTATTGATGCTAGTGCTCACACTTAACATCCAATCACTGCATCCATAATTGAAGACTATAAAAACAACGATATTGTTAATAAACATACAACAACAAAGCGATAGCATCTCAAACCGTTCATGCGATAAATCCGTTACAACGAACCCAACCTGTTGAGAGCTTCCTGAGCCGTATTTAGTTGTGGCTCCAATTCGAGAGCCTCTTTATAAGCCTTCTTCGCTTCGTCTCCCATCTCATTCTTCTCATAACACTCTCCCAACATGCACCACGCTTTCGCGTTCCGCGGACTCAGCATCACCGACTCGTTCAAATCCGCCAGCACCGAGTCAACGCGCCGCTCGCTCAACGCGATCTTCAGCTCCGCTCGCTTCAGCAGCGCGTCGCCTCTCTCGTCGGCCGCCAGCGACGCCGCGGCCAGCGGCGACAGCGCGGCGTCCAGCGCGTCCAGCGCGTTGCTGCGGAAGCCCTGGAGATCGAGCGCCATGGACTTCAAGAAGTGCGAGGCGGCGTCCTTCGGATCAAGCTCGATGGCCTTCTCGGCTTCCGCTAGGGCCTGTTTGGCGAGGGGAATTGAGACGGAGGCGGTTTTGGATCTTCTGGCTTGCGCGACGAGTTGCGCGCCTTTGACGAAGTGAGCTTTGGCTTGGACGGCGCGTGGATTTGGGGGACGGTGGCGGAGCCTGGCGTAGAGGCGCTGCGGAATGCCGTGCATCCAGAGGAAGGAGAAGATGGCGAGAGAGATGACAACGACTTGTAGCGCGATATCGCGAATCATTGCTTTTTTCTCATCGGGCTCCATTTTTTGGATTCTCGTGGTAATCAGCGATCTGCAGAGGAAGGGATATATAGAAAGCTTGATGGAGGAGAAGAGTAGAGGAACTCTGGTCTTCAGTCAGAGACTCTATGCGTAGCCGCCATGGTTTGACTTTTCAGCTACCTTCACTCCAGGTAAGGGAATAAAATGCCCATTTATTTACTGTTTTAGACTATTCCATCCACTATTTTATAAACTAATAAATCATAATTCAATAATGTTTGTCGCTCTGCACTTTTATATAATCTTAAGATTTATTTGTAGGAGAGAAAAAACATGAATCCGTTACTGTTTTTTCTTTTTTTTTTCCAATTTCATTATTGAAGTTGTATTCCACTACCAATTTTTTAATTTTGTCATGTTTAAGTGTGGCCTTTCACCAAAGTGATAACGAGTAAGAAAATAAAATAATACTCTATTAAAGTAATGTAGTGTTAGAACACATGAGATATAAGAAAAAAAGAGTTTAATTTTTTTATAAAAAATTACTTTAAATATTTTTTTCATTAGAGGATATTTTAATAATAATTTTTAAAAAAGAGAATAATAGAAAAGAAAGACCCATTATTTTAGATCTTTTACCAAACTAGTGGAATTTTTTATGAGTATTTTAAGTTATTTTTATTAAAATTATATAGAAAGTCGTGATTATTTGACACAATGTGTTAATATAGTATGAGTTTGTTTAACATACTATTAAATTTTTTGTGAAACATGTCCAACTTCAAAATTGATGAAAAAGTAGTGTTATTCAATAACAATTTTACTTAATTTAGTTTTTTTTTTCATTTTTAACAAAATCGTATTAGGATTTAATAACTTTAGTTGGTGTAAGTGCCAGCTGAATTTGTACATGGTTTGTAGAGGACTTCAATAATGAGTATCATGAGTATCTTGCAATGAAATTGTATATAGTTCACACGACTTTAATTATTTTTTAATTGCATTGAAATTATACATTTTTGACACTATTTTTACTTTTTTTTTTATTTTGCTTTTGTCTTCTAATTGTTCATGCATTTTAATTTTTTATGAACTTTTGAAAAAATTGTCTTATTTTATTATGTATTTAATAATTTCCAGAAGTGCAAATTTTCAAAATTGTTAATAATTAGTAAATTTGTTATTTTTTATAATGAATAGTGCAAATTTTTAAAATTGTTAATAATTAGTAAATTTGTTATTTTTTTATAATGAATAGTTTAATTAATTTAATATAATTTATTGTATGTTTGTTAAATGAAAAGGAGATTGAATGTATTATATATTATGTAAAAAAATAGTATATAAAAGAGTTAAGTACGTAAAAATGTAATGTCATTGGAATTTAGTGAACATAAATTGAACACTTGTTATTATTTATATGGATAATTCTCATTGTTGTGACCTTTATTATAACGATAAGAATTTTTTCTTTTTGACTTATTTAGACTCATCAATTTCGTTAAAAATACAATTAAAAGTTGGTTTTCCTTATTCCTTCCCAGTATGTGTGGGGTATCAAATTTGGTCTTATCCTCATAAACTCTGAAAAATGTTAGGGATGTTATAGACTAAGGCAACAAATGTTTTAATTATAAATGACAATAAAAACAAATAACAATTACATGAATATAGAGCTTGAAACTCTCCTTAATCACACCATCATTCATTAAATTGGGTCTCCTTAATTACACCATCATTCATTAAATTGGGGAGTAATTATCTCCTTAACATCAAAAATTTTGTCCATTATATCTTTGCCCATAACACATAACAAATTATTTTCCATTTTTTTTAACAAAGCAATAATATCTCAAAGTTCATGCATTCAGTTCTTGCCCCCTCTTGAATCCATTTTTCAAATGGTATTTGATTTATTAAGAGTCTACTTATTGAAATTCTTCAACAACTTTGCCTGAAGAGTAGACTAATCATATCCTACACAATGTGATAAATAAAATTACTTAAACATTTATGTGACAATATTGCATATTGGAAATTAAGGAATATACATACCAATGTTTATTAGATGTTTATTAACTCTAAATTTTTGAACTTTTTGTTAAAGTTCAATACAATATGTCATTTGCAATACAATGAGTTCATCCCATATCCTTTTCAACTAACTTTTGGATATTTTATCCCATATCCTTTTCAACTAACTTTTGGATATTTTAATACTGACAATATATTTGTTACTTTGTCATACATTTGATTGAGTTATGACGTGAACCACCCACATCGTACATTTATTTGTTTCATCTTTAAAAGTAAAAGCTAAAAGAAACATGTTAAGATTGACATTTTGACCAATTACAGTTAATAAAATGTCTTAATATTTTCTGGTCAAGAATGTTCCATCAACTTGTATTATAGGCTTAAAATAGTTGAAGTCGCCAATACACAACTTAAAAGACCAAAAGACTCATTTTAAAACGTAAATAGAAGTGTCTTGAATACCGTCAACACACCGTCAACACACACGACTTACTCTCCAATCCAAAATATCCAAAATACATTTTTTAAATTATACAAATCAAAATATTCAATATATAAGTTTACACAAAAGTTACATAATTAAAATACATTTTTTAATTTAAAAATGTTTTAAATTATATAATTTAAAATAATTTTATTTTCATAACTATAACATTTTTCTAAATTACAAAAATTAGACAATAAAAAAAATATTTCAAATTATACCATTTAAAATGGTCGATATTTTTTCAACCTAAAATATTCAAAATACGTTTATAAAAGTTAAATAATCTAAAATACTTTTTTAAATTCAAAAATACACTTCAAATTATCATAAATACATTTTTAAATTTTTAATTGTACAATCTAAAATACATTTTAAATTATACAACATAAAATATTTTCAACTACGGTTTGAACATTTTCCCCGTGCAGTATTGTTATGTCTCGACCCATTTTGGTGACACGACTGCTCAAACAATACTTATAATTTTTTCCCCCTCTAATTTTTATATGGAAGGTAAATATATCCTAAGAAATATTCTTTTGAGCAAATAATACACAAGTACGATAAAAAAATTTACACTTTTTAGTTAACAGTTTCCATAAAAAGGGAAAGAAGTTTCAGATACAAGAAATTCCAATTATGGACTGCATGTATCTATGTGTCTCCCATCTTTATCGCTTCTGCCGGAGATTTTACCAGCTTCTTTAGTGACTCAACTATGCTGCCAAAAGATGGCCGCGCACTAGGGTCACTGCCAAGTAAATAAAGCAAGCATCAGAAATAACAGTACATGTTTAGGAACGTAGAAAAATCAATTGTTAACAAAGCAAAGACTATATGTGAATTATGCAGATTTAAAAGGGGGTCTCTAGTCTCCCTTTGAGAGCTGAATTGAGAAATGCTGAAGAATCTTTACCAAGTCAATACTAATGACAAAGTATCACTAATCTAATCCATGCAAGTTTAGATTGATTGAATTATTGACTTATCCTTCCGTCAATAAGTAAATAAATAAGCATTTGTTCAAAAATTGATCGGAAAGACTCCCACCATCTAAAGCAATAGAAAAAAAGTTAATGGTATTGAAAGTCTATTATATATGCAAAGCTTATCTTATGTATCCAACTGGTTATATAAATTTGAATTTGGATTATAGTCTACATCTTATAGTATCCAAACATAATTGAAAATTTTAAATAATTTTGTCACTGAATCAGACCGTAGTATCTTGGTCAAGCCAAGATTGTTATTACTTAAGTCGGTGTTCATAGAGAACCCAAAAATATATGCTTGCATTATTCTAGTTGAATTGGATCGAGTGACACAAATATGTTCATAACATATAGCTAAGACTTACTCAGCCCAACAAGATTCCATGAGGGAGGCCAATGCTGGGGAAATGTTTGGAGGAATAGCAAGCCTCCTATTCTGGAAAGCAACAGCTCCAACCACCTGAAAGTTCGCATGGCGATGATCATTTTACAATCTATTAGTAAAATTAAGAGGTTTCATTAAGCAGTTGTTTGAAATATGCAAGTTTGCATGTATACCTTTACATCATATGTCCTTTTTAAATTAACAAATTCTTGCAAATGGTCCCTACTACTGTATAAATAAACACATTAAGTAAAAAAAAAATGGTTTCTAACATTTAAAATTTAGAGCATATATATTCATTGTGTTTACCTGGGCTGGGCTAAGTCCACTCCATGGCTGTTTCATGGTCACAAGTTCCCACAGGATAACTCCAAAACTGTATACATCAGATTTCTCATTGGAGGGTTCTCCACGAAGAAATTCTGGAGCCATCCACTCAGGCTAAAAATAAAATTAAGAGTTACACACTTATTGAGTTCGAGTAATGTGAAGTAAAGGTTCAACCTGTGAAATATTAGAAGAATGACCCAAAACCCATGTGTACAGACAAGAATGCATGTCCGTTGTTCACTTGCACACCTCCCATCCAACTGAACCAACAAAAAAAGAATTTGACACTAATAAAAACAATCTGGCAACCAATCATCTATCAGCACATGATTGTATCATTGATCCAGGTAGTAGGTAACCAGTTAGAAGTGGCAGTGAAACATGCATTCACAAGTAGCTACAACATTTCAAGTTTAGAACTCTTAATTTCAAACTCGAAAGTGCTACTCCAGAAGATGAGGAAAGAAGTGGACTTTTACTCACAAGATAAATTGGAAGTTATAACAAGAAATTGATATGATTAAATTTGCAGAATGAGAAACACGAGGAAGAATCTTAACTGTTCCAGCAACTGATTTGGACGGTATGTAAGTGTTTGCCTTAAATCTGGACAATCCAAAATCACAAACCTGAACACCAAATAAAAAAAATCCATCAACTTGCATAAAGTGGTTAAAATGTTATAAGTTAAATCAGTAGCATTCTACCTTCACAGTCCAATTTTTATCCACTAACAAGTTTGGGGATTTGAGATCCCAGTGCACAATTGGAGGTTTAAGACAGTGGAGATAATTGATTCCTTTAGCCTGCAATCAAAAAAATGATATGTTATATGCAAGATAATTATTTAGTGTATAAAAATAATAATATCTGCTACAAACCACATCCAAAGCCATCCGTAGTCTCCTCCTCTTATCCAGAATTTCACCAGATGCTGGTCTGTATAACAGGCGGTATAAACTACCCCTGGCACAAAAAATGTACAGCAACAGTAAGGCAACCAATTCTTTATTGTGCAATCTTATGGTTAAGGATATAAGTTGGTTTTCTTACCTGGGCAAATACTCTGTCACTATGGATAGATGGGGGCGTTTTGTAACAGACCCCATGTATAGCACCACATTTGGATGGCGAACCCGTTTCATTATTGCAACCTAAAGCAATGTAATAACCACTTGAATATAGCTTCTCTGCTTTACCTCATTAATAGAAGAGGGTTTCATAGACCAAGTTCTACATCTTATTTTGCATAAAAAATACTAGTTTTTAAGAATGTCAATGCTACACACTTTACTATTGTGCCCCACAAACCATGCCAACTTGAATAATTAGAGTTTATGAGTCAGAACAGTATTATACTAGTTGGAGAATTGTGGTGTCTGTAAATATCAGGGAATGATTTTACAAATTAAGATTCCGATAGACTGAAAAGAGGTACATTTGAACTTAAAAGAGGAATACAAGTGGACATGTTTATATTTAGTTGTGCAAGAAACGTAATCTTGTATGCATAACAAAGGAAGGGCCTTATTAAATGTAAATAATTTCCACCCATCTAGATGGGGAAAAAACTAGGAACAAGCATTTGAATAGGGAAACTGAAAAAAAAAAAAAGATACGTAATCACCGATAAGAAAATATATGGCCAATGCTAGTACAACACAAAAAAAAAAAGTAGTACTTTTAGGAAATTTTTTCTGATATAGAATAGGGCAAGTACATAATGATAAGCCAAAGGAATATTTTATTTTGATGATCATAATTGAATATCGGCTTATACGTATGCCTTGCCTTAAAAGTACCATATTTATACCATTTAAATAACATCATAAAAATCGTAAGCAATGCAAAAATAGAGGCCTAATACATTTGTCTCATGAATACATACCTCTCTCAGGAACTCCTTCAACTGATCATCATGGAAATCCTGAACTGATAAAACCTTGACTGCAACATCCTGCAATTTATAAAATAATCTCCAAAACATAAATAAATATATTCACAGAGCCAACATAAGACGAATCAATGGTTAAATAATGTAATCTCTTAATTTTGGTGGACAAGTGTCCTTCATCCAATTGAAATCACACAAACAAAGAAAATATATTGTATGAAGTAATTGGAAAACTACATTTATAAACTAAAATGGGAATGTCCTAGATAAAATTCAACATGATGAAAAAAGGTCCATATTAACACGTACCGATCCATGCCATTCAGCACGGTACACTGTCCCGAACGAACCTGCAAAGTGAAAAAGGCAGCTGCATTTAGAGTCCTAATGGGGAAACAAGTCCAAATACCGAAGTTATGTGGATTGTATAAGAACAGGGGAGGCAGAAAAAGTACCAGCACCAACACGCTCTTTAATTCGTAAATCCTCCCATGATATCTCAAGCCAGTCCATTGCAAGTGAGGGTTCAAGATTCACATATCTTGGAATATTTCCAGCAGGTAAACAACCCTTGTTTTCAATTCTATTGTCTACCTGTTTCAGTTCTGACTGGTTGGATGAACCAATTATAGATTGCTCGAAACTACTTTTCACCACAGAACTTCCATTTACAGTGATCTCATTGTTGGAAATTTCTTGTACTTGTAGTACATCTTCGCTAAGGTTTGGATATTCATGTAGTGACGCTTCGGTGGCTGGATGAAGAGCTTTAGAATCATCTTCATGGATGGTAGGCAAAACCGATCTAAGAACTGAGCATTCCTCGTCATTCCCTTCTAATCCAAAAGGAATTAGAGATGGTTCTGTAACTTCACAGATTCGATCAACTGAAGCATAAACTGAACTTCTCAGCAAATCAGTTTCTTTAGCTTGTTGATCATTATTTCCGCAGCCTGCAGTCCAAATAATTAAATAATATGGCTAAGACCAACTTAAATTAGATTACTAGAAATCCTCTCAGCTCGTCATAAAATTTACCATTAACAAAACCGCAAAAGCACAAGTTACCCAGTTGCCCTCAAAAGTTTAATATTCAAAATTTGAGTCTAACATGCTTCACAAGCTTGAGAAGAAGGCAAAAAGCTTAAAGCAACTTTAAAATATGGAGCATGAAAGAGAGAATCAGACAGAAGAAAAGTACGAAAAAAGAAAAAAACTAAACACCTGTGGCTCAAACTTGATTTAATGGCCTGAATAGCTCGAGGCAATATAATCACTTACGAGGTTGTTTGGCATCTACTTCAACAATTAAGAATAAATTTATTTTTACACTACTATTTCAAAATAACATTTATTTCAAACTTGCTTCTTATAATAAAACATTATATTTTAATAAAATAATATTATTTTCAAATAATGGATGTAATTTATCGTTAACAGTGTGAACGTATCACTGCTAAACAATTAATTCATATAATTTTAGAAAAAGCAGTGATAATTTGACACCATAAAGTAAAATACATTTACTACACAATCTATAATATTAATATTTTAATTAGATTTCTTTTATTTTTTAACTTAAAATACCAATATATTAAAATAGTTGTTAAGAGGGTGTAATTTTTTTGGGTGAGTGTAAAATTATAGTTTTCCTTTTAGAAAGAATACTAATGGGTACAAGAAGAAAAAGTGTGGAACTAATGAGACCATACTGCAAATGAGTTTAAATAACATCCATCAAGTATATACCGATGGCTACACTAATTCTTCCTTGATGTTAAATACTAAATGGAATTTGAAGATCAACCTTACAAATAGGTAAAACACAACATACCTGAATATGGAATATTTTCAGGATTAACAGGTCTGTCATTGGAACCTACAGATTCAGAACTTGCTATGTCATCCATATAAGGTGATTGTGATTCTTTTAAGTGACAAATTTGAAACGGGGAAGGCATTGAAGAAACATATGCTCCATTTATTGAGGAATCTGGTCCATGGACATTTCCTGGTTCCCCAACCAGGTCGACCACATACTCCCTGCAAATGAGAAAACACATCATGATACCTATGAGAGTTGGAAGTAGTGTCATATGCCTCTGATAAACAAACTTGTCTACAAGAAGTTACCAGTTCTATGCCAAAGTTCTGATATGCAAGCAAAAAAGGTAGATGTAATTATACAAATTATGGTCAAGACAACCTGTTGAAAGATGCCTAAGGCCCAGGATAAAAATTACAGTGAACTCGAAATGTAACAACAAAAAATTGGGGTTAAGAAGAAAGATGATTAAAACTACTGATGGAATCAATGTAATTGTGTTTATGATTGACAGAAATTCACATTGTCATTACTATCAACACATAAAAGACAGCAAAAATGAGCACCAAAGTCGGGTGTTGTACTAACCTTGAGAGCTGTTTGTCATCTTTAATTTTGACTAGGCAAGAGGATCTATGATCTGCAACACAATACTTGCAACCACGAGCTATACGACAGGGCAAACCTATGTAATCGGCCAATCTCTGCATTCAATATCCAATTAACAGTGAATAACTAATCTGTAACAAGGTTATCAAGAAACATTAATACGTCCAACTCAGTCCAAACAATCTCAGGCAACACTAATGCACCCTCTTCACGCATCCAAAATGCTCAACAATATTCGTACTCAACTGAAATATTCTTTGATGATACCCTACAAAACTATAAATTCAGGAAAACGTTAACTTTTCACCTTAAAAAGAATTGCCCGATGCCTACAAAGCCCAGTAGACAGGCTGCCAATGGGGATGACAACACACTTGTGATAATTCCTTAACTTCTTACTAACCAACTTCCAGCGCTTGTGAAGATCACCTTGCTCCACCGGGAACATACCCCTTCAAACATTCAAACATCACATTAATTAAAAGAAGAATAAATGACTTCGCACTCCCTCGAAGAAGAGATACACTGCATCTGATTCTTACCCCATATAAATGGCTACCAGTTTCCCTAGCTGTTCCACTAACACCAAGGTGTTCTCAGAAGCACAATACAACTCTTGCGCCTTATGTTTAAGCATCTTCAAGCGAGAGTCCTCGCGTCTATCAACAAGCACCACCTCCATACAAGTTTCGCTGGGCTCAACTGCTTTTAGCGCCATCAAAGTAGGCATCCTTCTACCTTCTTCCACATCATTACACATCACCCAAAGATATGGATTCATCCCCAATATGTTATAAAACCCGTCAGATATCTTGTCCGTGTAAGATAAACATCCACTCACCTGAATAATAATAAAAATCAGACTTTAGATTTGAATATAACAAAATAAAACTTAGATCCAGTTTCTTAATGCTATTAAAAGTTGTTGTCCGATTAAAATTAGAGTTTTACTTAATAATTCAGGTAAAATGTTTACAAAGTATGAATATGGTTCGCGAGGTAAAACTCTAACTCGAATTAGAAAATACTAAAAAAGAACATAAGAAACTTCATATAAGTTTTATCCAACGATGTTCTGTTTAGTCTTAACAATGAAGTGAGTTTCGCACCCATAAGCGATAAGAAACGGATTCAGCATCCCAGGTTTCGGTTCCCGGAGTGAGAACAGGTTCTGTGACGAGACTAGCCAAACAGTTTAGCCTCCTCGCTAACGTGAGTTGCAAGATGTAGCTCTCTTTCGACTTCTTCGCCAACTTCTCCGTGCCCTGTTCTTCCTCCTCATCCTTGTGCCTCGGCGCTGCGATAGTAGGGGGTGTGCGAGACGACGACGTTTCCTCCTTAATGTCGCTGGAAAAATTGCAATCAAACGTCGTCCCCGAAAACAAGCTTCCAGCATAGCTGCTCCCGCTCGATAGCCTCGGCAGCGAAACCTGCCGGTCAAAGCTCTGGTCAACGGCAGCGTCCTTGATAGTGGTTTCCGGCTGAAGAAGCAGGTCGCCGTCGCAGTGGTGGCTGGAGTGGCTGACTTTCTTGTCGATCAGCCAATCGCAGAACTCGGCGATTTTCTTGTGTTTGCTCCGGAACTTGTCGCCGCCGTCAAACAGGTCGGAGACAGCGGAGTGCTTATCGGAAGAGAGAACGACGTCGTTCTCTTTAGTCGGAAGCGGATTTTTCGGAGTGCCGCTTTCGAAGCTAAACGTGTCATGCTTGATTGAGTTGACGATTTTCTTATTCTCATGATCTAACAGCTGTTTTGTAGATTCGTCAAAACCTCGCTCCGGGAATTGACGCGGGAAAATGTATGTGGTTCTGTGAGGCATTTTCGCTCACCACTTGTTCTCGCACTCACGAAACTCTCGCACCTCACACACACAGATATTGCACGCACTCACGTGCGAGCCAACGGAATCACAAACTACTTTTACTTTCCGTCTTCGCCGTTTCGATCCTCCTCCTCCTCCTTCTACAACCTCAACCTACCTCCGCGTAAATTGTTCAACCGATTCCACTGCTAACCATGGATAATAATAATAATAATAATAAACAGTGTTATGGAAAGATAAATTGCGTTCAACTATTTCCGAATCTTAAAACCACGTTCGAAATGAAACCACAAAATCGAGCAACTGAACGTTGCGGATCAAATGCACGATCGATTACGGTGATTTTTTCTGAATATAACTACGAATTCTTACGAGTGACACGAGAAAACGGTGATTTAAGGAGTGGGAGATTGAAGAAGAAAAAGAAGAATGGAGAATGTGAGCTATGGTTGTGACTTTTGACGTTAGTTGTGGTTTTAGCTGCAAGAAACACTCAAGTTTTTGTAGCATGGAGTTGGAACGCCAGAGGGAAAAGGAAATAATATAAAATCGGTATGCTAAACAACGCTGGGGTATGGGTGCGCATCATTGTTACAAAAGTGACACGTAAAACTTGTGGCCAATCACAGCAAGACACGCAAGAGTAAAGGTGCGCACTGCGCATGACGTGTAGTTTAGTGCCTCTGTTGCCACGAGTGTTGTAGTAGCAGTTCTGAGTCATGCATTTTCTCAGCCAATCAGCCTCGAGATTGGAGACAGTCATAAGTTTATTTAATTTTGACCCTAATGTGCCTTTTTAAAATAAAATTAATTCGTTTTGACCCTATTTAATTAGTTGATACTGGTAATTTATTTTAGTCATTACATTTGCATGTATGATTAGATATTATTATAAAAATTTGTGACAGAAAAAAGTTAGTTATTTATTAAAAAATATTTATTTGGATAAGTGTTCTTTTACAGGTTTTAATAACTCGTTCCACTCCTGTTATCCTAATCCTTCGATTAATAATGATTACTTCAACAATTATTGGAATGAAACTTAGGTAGGAACACTTTAAACTTTTTTTGTGATATACTCTAGCTAATTTGTCACTAAAATTTAACTCGATTAGTTTTATGATGTGTAGAGTAGTGAATTTCTTAAATTTTTAATTAAAATATTTATGTTTATTTTAATTAAGAAAAACTGCTCTTTCTAATTATTTTCTTGTTCAGATTAATATTTATGTGACGATATTGTTATATTATGCATGAAAATATAACTGATTAAAAAACGAAAGTATGTACGGATAAAAAAAAAGAACTCGAAATCATTTAATAGAAAAATATTTGTAGTTTTGTTAACCTTTCTTACCCATTTAAATAAGAAGAGAATTTTCTTTATTTTTTTCTCTTTCCTTTTCAACGATCTAAATGGTCAATCTTCTTCTGAACAAAGTGCCAATAAAAGTGATTCACAGAATCGACCAAGATCAAGGAACCTAGACAGCTCATCTTCCTTCTGGCGTAATGTTTTCCTTTAAAAAATAGTGTAACTGTGATGACATAAATTTCTTTGCTAAACAAATTGGTACAAGACTCTAGATCTCTTACTTTTTTGTTTAGTATTTTTAAATAACAGCATGTGATTGTTGGAAGTTTCGACTGTGATACACTGCTATTGAAGTCGTGAACTTGCTGTAAAGGCCATTTGCTTGACATTATTTAGTGTAAAGTGTTCATTTTTTCTCCCTTTGGTCCATTGTCACTTGGTATGCGTGATCCTATCTAACTCTTTATTTTACCCATGCTTTCCTTTTTTTTTGTCCCTTCCCCTGTCATGAGCTCTTTCATACATAGATTTTGTTTCCCATTTTTTTAGTTTTCATATCGTCCCAATATTAGACTAGGAAAGATAGGAAAAATTAATCCAAGTTTCGACTAATTTATTAATTATTATTGTGCCCTGTTGTGAGGTCCGCTACTAGATTCATCTGAGGTTCTTTCATCTTTGTGTTAATGGGAGAACAGTATATACTTTGTGGATATTCGAATAAACATTCTTTCTTGTCATTCTTACACCAATTTTGTATTAAAGATTTTAAATTTATATGGTCAAATTATACTCTAACTGGAAATTTGTAATATATAATGTGTTCTGTTAGTGTCGTCGTAGTGAGTCATGTGTGTATCTATTAAGAATAGATTAAGTGGATTGATATAAAATGAAAATGTTTCTTTTATGTAATATGTCTATATTTAATATATGTAATATGTCTATATTCAATAGTAGAATAAGTACATAAAGTTGCTAATACAAGAAAGTACAAAATAGAAATTTGGCTACAATTTATCGTATCAAAGTTTTACAAATTACTAGAGTTAAATAGAATTAAATAAAAGTAAACAGATAAATTTTTATGGAACATAAAAAGAAATTGTTTTTGAAAACTTTCACGTCATCTAACAAATTATGTACCTTATAATTATGTTATCTTGTGAAAATAATAATAATTTGTCTTTTTTTCTTTTTATGGTTTAAAGGAATACTCATGCAAGATAATGCAAGATAGAGAAGGTTAAGTGTCTTAGCAAATGACTCAAAATATTTTATATATTAATAAATCTTTCAACTATTAACTCTTGCAAGAAATCACGGAGATACAAAAGATGATATTTTTTTAAATTATTAATTTAAATGTTTATGAAGATTTTTAAAATAAGACTTATTTACAATTTGATTAGCATAAGATATGTAATGGTACTACAAAACTAATAATTTGTGAAAATTATTTTTAAGAAGGGAGGGAAGATGAATGTACAATTATAGAGAACCTTAAATAGTTTTGAATAAATAAGTGATGGTAGAATAGAGATTATAAATTTTACTGAATATAAATTTACTTTCATTTTCTATAATAATATGTAATTAGTATTTTTATATTTTGGTCTTTTAAGTCTAACAAGTTATTAGGAAGTGAACATTCAATAACTAAAAAACAATGAGAAAATGGAAGTAATCCAATCCCAAGAAAATTCATTTCAAATTTCGACTAAAATAAGAGAATTAAGCAAATAAAAGTAAAGGAACGAGAAACACGTTTAAAACAAGACACGAGAAACATATTCTACAAATGCATGAAGCAAGCATGAAGAAAAACTGAAAATATTGGCCAAATATTTAATCGTTTTTTTTTTATTTTATTTTGAAATTTAAATTTTCCTTAATGTAAAATTCAACCATAACATTAGGTTCAGCTTTACATTAAGGATATATTTGGTATTTGAATTTTGAAACACGTAAATAGTTTACTATTCTATTTGTAAAGAACTTCTAAAACATAATGTATTTTAGAGTGTTTCTAGAGTTTTTGAAATGAGAGAGATATTTTTGTATCTATATCTTGTATTAAATCATTGTATCAAATAATGATTATCAATTCTTATTGTGGAGCTTCTCTAAGTGGTATGACAATCTTCACCAATATATAAAATTCTCTTTATTAGACTTATTTTTCTTTATTGTGAGATTCTAATTTGTTTTTGTTCGCTCTCTTTTCTGTTTCTTTCATAACTTAGTTTTACTTATTTGTTCATGTTTTTCTCTTGGTAACAATGTTTTACACTTTTATAATCTTATGAATTAAATTTGTATTTAGTGACAAACTTGTTAGAGTTATTGTTTTATCTTTTTCTTTGTATTATTTTTGTTATTATACTGTATTCATGTTTTTGTCATTTTCATTGTTTTATCTATTTCTTTGTATTATTTTTGTTATTATACTGTATTCATGTTTTTGTCATTTTCGTGTATGTAAGTTTTCACACTTATATAATCTTATAGATTAAATTCATGTCTAATATTAAACATATTTGAGCTTCATATTTTTGTGTTTAAAATTTAAAAAAAACAAAATGATAAGTTGTTTTCATAATAAACCAACTCAAGTTAAAGCCCATCGCAAGTAAAGATCCACCTTACTTTGACTAGTAGAGAAATTTAGAGTTATGTAAGAAGAGAGGGAATATAAGACATCTACAATAGCCATATAAGCATGTATATGGTTATGCTTGTAAGAAATTATAATTCAACATGTCAAGTAGATTGCATCATTATACCATCCTTTATGTCTCAATTTGAAAGATTGTACATTTGTTTAGATGTTTGTGAAAAAAAAAAGTTTACAGGAAAATTGTAGACCATTTATTATACTAGATGGATTTTTCTTGAAAGAGTATTTTTAGTAGGCAAATGTTATGTGGGATAAGATGGTTCCTTATGTAATTGTTGATGTAAATAATAGGGGCAACTAGAAATGGCTTCTTACATTGCTTCATGTGGATTTAGGTAAGCAGGTAAACAATAACCTAAATTTTCATGAACTATTTTACTTATTTTTTATTTTTTTATTCAACTTACTGTGTTCATAATTTAAATATTAAAAGATTATGTTGCAATAATTACATGCTTACTTACTTAAAGATTTATTGTTGAATTGGATAATCAATTGTACATGTTTTATGTTCGTAATTTAATTCCAACTTTGAAGAAAGTAATTTCAAATGTACTTCACAGGCTTGGAACAATGTATTTGTGAATAACTCCACAAAATAGTGGAAATATGAGGATTTTAGGATTATAATTTGAAAGGCAACAAGGACAACAACAATTTTCAAACTAAAAAAGCATAAGCACCATAAGACAAAAAGAATGAAATTGTATTTGGTTATCTAACTAAATAGGTATTTGAGTCTTGGTAAATGACATATTTCGAATGTAAGTGTATCTTGATAACATAAACAACAACTTTGATGTTTTCAATACAAAGAGTATGAAGTACAAAGGTAAGTCAATTCCAACTTGTTTAACAAATCAAATGTTATACAATGATTATAATATAAAAAAAAGTGAAATTGACCACTACAATTATTAAGAAAAAAAATTAACTTCTATGTAGTGAGGATGTTTAGATGAACAATGATATGATGTTCAAATTTTTAGTGAGAAATTGATGTCAATCTTAATATTCACACATGAATATGTAGGTTGTGATAACTAACAATTGTAAAAATCTTATTAGTGTTATAATTTAATTTTAAATATATATGTTATTCATTGTTGGTTCATTTTTCCTAACAAATATATCGTGTGAGCATGCATTCATTGTCATTTGCTACAAAAATATAGAAGAAGAGGACTTTTTTATGCTTGATTAACAAGGAAGCATATAACCATGCCTTTGAGTATTTCATTCAACCCATACACAACCGAAAGTTGGTAGAAGATAGGGTATGTTAATCTAACTCCACTACTAGTTAAGAAAAAGGCATGAAGATTTAAAATCCAAAGAAAATAATGATGTTAAGGAGTCCATTGTGATTAACAATAAATTTAAGAGAAAATGTCATGGATGTGGTATGTCATGATATAATTAAATATCATGTAAAAATGATGATTGTGCACGAAAGCCCAAGTTAAGGAAGAGTGAAGCTAGGTAAACTAAGAAAGACATTGTAGTGGCACAAAATGAAATTAGTACAAGTTTTCCACACAATGAAGTTGGTATAGTTTTGCTATAGAAAATTCAATAAGTACAAACTGAAGATGTAACCTAATTATACAAGAGAGATAGTTGAAGAAATGGTATGCTTATGCTATTATCTTTATGTTTATAGAGGATGTTCACTTAGTGCAACAAATAAGGATGATAGTGAAAAATAGACTATACAATCCAGTCCACAATCCATTATAAAAAATGTGGGTCATAGTGGACATTTAAGCACACCGATCCACATAGGCACGCCCCTTACAACTCACATTCGAGCAAATTAAAGGCAATTGCTTCCTACACCCCTACATTTGCTTCATGCACCCCATTAAAATATGTGAATGAATATTTATATCTTTGTTAATGAAGACAAAAGAGGTTAGGGTATTTCGGAAAACATTTTCCGAAAGAGACCGGGTTATGGGGGGTGTGAAATGCCTTACGGAAAATGTTTTTCGTAAGAGGTTTTTGTATTATGGAAAACGTTTTCCGTAAGAGGATTTTATATTATGAAAAACGTTTTCCGTAAGAGGGTTTTGTATTATGGAAAACATTTGCCATAAGAAATTTTTGTAATATGAAAAACGCTTTTCATAAGAGCTTTTTGTATTATGGAAAACGTTTTCTGTAAGAGGTTTTTGTATTATGTAAAACGTTTTTCAGAAGAGGGGGTGTGAGAACGAGTGCATACGGAAAATGTTTTCCGTAAGCGCTCGTCCTCACATCCCCTCTTCTGAAAAATATTTTTCATAATACAAAATCCTTTTACAGATAACGTTTTTCGTAAGACATTTCACACACCTCACAACTCATTTCGAAATTCATTTTCTGAAATCTATTTTCAGGATACAAATAATGTAACAACCTTATACCCACTCTACACTCTTTACGTAATACGAAAACAAAAGTCACTTATCTCCCACTCATGAAAAAATCTTTTTTTGCATCATCCACCACCACCGTCATCAGAAAACATTCATATCATTTAACAATACCAACTACACCACTTTTCTTTTGAACTTTTCTTTTAAACATTTCTTTTGAATATTTTGATAAGGGTGTTTATGGTATTATGATATTCTAATGGGGTCCAGGAAGCAAATGTGGGTGCAGGAACCAATTGCCCAAATTAAAGTCTAGGTAGATCTGTCACGTCCTATGACCCAGATATACATTTTTTATTTTTAATATTTTATTCTTGTAAAATTTGTTAGGATATTAAATATGATTGAATATTTTTGTGCATTATTTCATCAACATTATATTTTTACAATTACAATTATGAATCTATATGTTATTTTACGATCAACTAGTAGGCTTTCATATTTACTTGTAATAAATCATTAATTTTTTTTCGTTTATTTCTTTGTATTTGTAGAAAATTATTGTACTTCTAATATACTCAAATATGTGAATATACAAAATTACAAAGATCGTAACTTTGTATTCTTTGCTTTCATTTATCGTGAAAAGTACATTGTAATTGTATTTGATATTTATATTGAAATGTGAATATATCAATCAATTTAGTTATACGTGCAAAAAATATTTGATTGTATGACTTTTTGAACCTTAAGCCATTCAAAAAATTGAAAATAAAAGAATAGAATTTTAAACACCCATTTAGTAATTGATTTATAAAACTTGATAAAGCATTTACATGAATCTTTATATACCTAAATACAAGTTATTATATATTTTATTTAGATTTTATTAGCAATTCATATTTATACTTGTAAGAGACAAAATTGTTGTGTAAATAAAGAAATTTATTTTTAAATATAAATAAAATAAAGAAATAAAGAAATTTTAAATATAATTACTATATCATGTGTTAAATATTGGCCATAATCCTTATGAATGTTTAGCATTTCAAACCAAATAAAAAACTACTTCTAAATTTTCTTTAATAACTCCTTTTTTATTCTAAACATTTATTACATTATAAAATTAATATCAATAAGGTGGAGATATCCATTAGAAATGCTTTATTCGGTCATTGTAGTATTCATTTAGTATTTATTCCCAATTCATTCCAAAAATTACAGTTCAGTAATTTTAATATTTTTTAAGAAAAAAAATATAATAATTGAAGTATTAATTTTCAGTTTAACAAAACAGTATAGTTTAACGGTTATAATATTCAATGATTATGTAGTTTAGTTTAGTTTTTAATATAAAATAGTTAATTAAAACGGTAAATATTTTAGTTTAATTTAATATCAATATTAAATAATTAATTTAATTTCCCATTAATATTGAACAGTGTGGTAGAACTTTGTAATTTAGTTTGATGCCATTTTTCTCTTACAAATTAAGCTACCAGCGGCTGACTAGAATGCAGTTTAAGAATTAAAGATGTGAGTCGATATTTTTAATTCAGGTTTTAATATGTGAAAGAATAAATATCTATAATTTCTTTCTTTCTTTAATTTAACGTTATGGAAAAATCGCTATTAATTAGGGTTTTAGAATAAACAGGTGTTTGAGAATACCTCTATTAATTTGTACATCTGGTGGAACTGATGTCAAGCTCATTCCATGGTTTTTGAAAATTTTCACTAACCAATATAAAATATAAATATTTTTTTACATTGTTTTATATAATTGTTGTTACTTTTATTAAAATACTTTTGAAGACTAATTGGGTGTTTAAAAAAACATTCAATGTAATTGAGAATGGTCAATTTAATTAATTAGTAGATCACATTTGGGATAAAATGGATGTAATTTACGTTTAATTATCTAAATAAATATATTAATATATTGATTTAATTATTTAACATAATTATTTTATATAATTAATTTTTTATTTTGTCGACCAAATACGTGAGGAGTTGTTTATAAATTGATATTAAGTCATATGGGCAGTGTTTTGTTTTACTTTCGTGAGATGAAAATTTCTTATCCTTTATTCAAATATTTAACTATCATTAGATTTGTGTGGTTATTTTATAGTTAAATTAATGTGTATGTTTTTTAAATTTTAAGCCTAAATTACAATTTTAATTTTTTATTAAACTTTTATCGACCATTTTAAGCTTTTGTACTTTTTCCCCAATTTTATTTTCTAAATTACAAATTTTCGTACTTTTTCTTTTGTTAATCCTTAATTTTACATAAAATATTTTTTTTCTTGTTTAAATGTTCTATTAAATAATTTAATCGTATTTACGGAAAATATTTGACAAAATTAAATATTATGAAATACTTATAAAATAGTTAATAATATAATATTTAATTAAGTTAAATTCTTCACAAATTTAAACATTTTAAAAAAATTTGATCAACAAAGTTTGTTTAATTAAATATTTAAAAAACTTATATTTTTTAATTAAATTTATTTGATTTTGTTGTCATCTAACTAACGTGACTATTACTTTATATTATCTTTATCGTGTATCTCCATATAAAAAAATAAAATAAAAGAATGACTTAGTCAAGTTTAATGTCCTTCATATCTTTAAGTATTATTCAGTTTTAATTTCTATTGACAAATTCTATTTTATTAAATATGAGAAAGGCGAATTTTAATTGAGACCTTCTTATAAAGAAAAAAATCAAAAAAAACTTATTTAATTATCTTTATCAAAGGTTAACATTTTGTTTCTCCACATTATTTATTTAATTTTATGTTAGTATTTAATATATAAAATGAAATAATGTCATTTTTTATAAAAATAATAATATTTATGATATTTATTTTTTATATACAAGTTCGTGGTGTTCTGATGAAGACTATACAATTAAATAATCACATCATTTGACTAGATAATAGAAATTTAATTAAAAAGTATAAATATTTCAAATACTCATTAAAATAAAAATTGTAATAAAAACTTAATTAAAAATATTTTATATGAAAGACGTATAAGTAATAATAATGCATTTGAATATTTAGTAAAACATTTTTTAGTAAAAACATAATTAAAATATTCAAATTTATAACCCATTTAAAACTTAACTAAACCGGTAATAAAATTCATTAAAGCTGTTTCTTATCATTTTAGACCTAAGTTTAGTAAAAAAAGTATGTATAAAATTATCATTTTATAATGTTTTAAAGAATAATAAATGATATCTTAAATTTTTTTTTATTTAATATTTTGCATTATTTCCTTGTTTAATTAATGTAGAAATATCTAGAATACGTGTATAATTTATTTCATTGACTATGTTTTTAGTTAACATATAATCAAATCGAATTTATATCTTAATTTTACCAAATTTTGAGTCCTGTAGCCACTTCCTTTGTGTTTATTAAATGCATTAATGTGTTTTTACTTTCATTCCATGTCTTTTTTTCAATGTACAGGGATCAAATATCATCACTTCGTCTCCAATTGATTTTAATGTATTTTAAAGTGATAAATCAATTATTTATATGTTGTCATCTCTAAATGTCTAAAGTAGGTATAAAATTCTATGTGTCTAAATTGGCTTTTAATATTGCTAAGATGGCAAAAGAAATAAAAGTACTGGTATGATTAAACTGTATCTTAATTATATTTATTTGTTTCGAAGAAGTGATTATTTTTTATAATGTATGACTTCAATGTACACACAAATCAAATAAAGAAGTTATGTCTAAGTAGGATAACTTTAGTATAAAATTTGGATAGTTAAAATTGTGTTCACAATGCACCACATTAATTAGCATGAAATTATGACTTAATTAAAGATAGTGTGGGTGTGATAGATTTTCAGTACAAAATAAAAACAACTAGAGTTATATATGAGTGTAATGACTTCAATTGTTTTTCTTGTGTTACATCCACACTTTAAATTTAAAGAAATTTTCTTTTGTACCATCACATCTTAAATAAATATGTTAATTAGAAGTTATGGTAAATGTAAAAAATATAGCATTTAAAAATAATAAAATGAATTAAGTGGTAAATTATTTAAATATTGTGTAACATTTGATGTAGGAATATATTAGGTAAAGAATTAATATATTAAACAATTTATTTAGCAATTTTATTTTACAATGTTTTAATAAATTATGTTACAAATCATTTAACAAATTTTGTTAAATAATTATTTGTTATGTATATTCTGGTATTATATTATTTTTTTAATGTATTTTTTTGTTGAATTGAAAAACTGAGGAAATAAAAAATAAGATCATTGGAAAGTAATAAAAATTAGATAAAAAGTAAATTCTCACAATGCCATTTTTTGTATTACATAAATGAAATAAATTTTTTATAAAATGTTGTGTCACATGAGAGTCTTCTTCTTTGTCCTCGATATCGTTCTTATGGGTCATGCTTCGTAGATATATTAGGAGGTGGCAACATTGGACTATTATCATTGTGTTCCACTTGGTTGTCCTTGGTTGGATGTGAAGGCAATGTGAGTCAATAACGATACTAATGATATTGGACAAAATGCAAAGGGAGGTGTCATTGAGAAAGTACTAAAATATTTGATAGACTCAAAACAATATTTGGTTAGGATTAAAAGTGTGGACAAAACTTGTTGGTATGGACATTCGGAAGACATGTTATGGTGATAGTTTATATATCCGAACATTTCAATTTGTTGAAGACTAGACTGACCAAAAGTTTGGTGTTGAACACTTGAATAAGACCGAACGTGATGATGAAAAGGCTTTGAACAATCTAGTGTGATGTGTTACATTGTTATAAAAATAATTGACATTATAGGTTGAATAAAAGTACAATAGTATACAAATTGAAAAAAAAAAATTGCATCGGATGTAAGTTGTAAAGTTGTTATATAGCAGATAGTATGTCCAATGTACCATTATGTATAGTGTATTATCAAGCAAGTGACTGCTTCCGTTGAATTGAATTCTTTCAATTAGACGATTATGTCGGTCATTCTACATTGATATCCACCATTCGTGATATTGTGGACAATATTAATTATTTTTTCCCCTCATGTCCTCTTTATGCATTTGATTTGGGTTTAATGGGTTAGTTTGAATACTTTGGCAAAATCCAAAATTTTGCATGACCTTATCAACTTAATGAAATTCAAATGTTGTAAAATAGATAAGAGGAATAACCTCCAAACTTATGGGAGAAATGTCAATAATAATTAGATGACCAACTCATTGAACTAATAAGGAGTCTAAAAAAATAGTTAAAAAATGTCGTTAACATGAGTAAGTGCAAAATTATGGCAAAATGTATAAGTCCATCAAGGTTTGATGGATAACCTAATTCGATTGGAGGTTATCAAATGTATTATATATTTGACTAACTATAGTAGTATCTATGTTTGTGTCTTGTATTGTCTGAGACCACCTACTATAAACAATACTTGTATTAAACTTTAAATCAGTGTGCTCAAAGTGCACAATAACATGAAAGTTTATAACTTCACTAAATAAAAAAAAAATAAGATTACATTTTTGCAAAAGGGGAAACCAATGCTTACAATAATATACTGACCACTTAATTGGCTCAATTATTGGAGAAATGCATGTAATGTGTTTTCAAACCCAACACTAAAAGCTAAGATGCATCGTGTTATGTTGTTGTTTTGGTTGTAGTTAATTCCATGATCTATAGCACAATAAAGACATGTCAATAGTTAAGCCTTAATTATAATTTGACATGTTATTCAAGATAGTCAATAATAATAAATACATCAAATGGACTATGTTGGCTTGAATATCAACATCAATAAACCTTCAATTAGCGTTGAAATACGTGCTTGTGCATTTTGTACTATAACAATATCATCTGCATAAGTCGATACTTCTTAGAGAGAACTGTCTAGTCAAGAAAATTTGATTGAATTTTCCTTAACCACCATTGTGGGGGAGGGGGTATCGACCTTGACAGTTGTTCTCATAGAGAGACCAAGTAACCACTACTCACACTGGTCACAAGTTCTCTATGAATTAGACGACTGAGTAGCACTGTCATATCTTTTAATGTAACTGTTGCCTCTCTTAGTGGGAGATGGAAGGTGTGAGTTTATGTTCTCTACCTATTTACTAAAGTTATGACCAAGTAGTGGTGAATTTTGATACGTGTCAAAGTCAACAATTGTCCAAATCCAACACGATAAATACAATTTTTTACACATTCATTAAGTCACTCGTGATACTTGAGAACCTAAATTGCATGTTTTCTAGGTTGAAGGAGTCTTTCGTTGCTTTCACATATTGCCTTAGTCACATGTTTTTGTTGGATATGCAAAAGGGAAATATCAATGAGAAGTCACTGATTATATGCCATTGATGTCCAAACATATAAACAAAGAAAGAAATAGACATAAACAAGGGAAAAATAGAGGTGGCTCCTTCACAATATTCAAATAATAAACATACGTATTAACTTATTAGGTGAAAATGATGACAAGACTCTCGTTGAAGTTCCAAGAAAAGACTATGCAGAAAAGGAGGACAACAAGTTATGGTAGGCAGAGTAGATGATAAAGAGTTCAAGCACAAATTTTTATTCAATGCCTCCATCATAGGCAATAGCCAATGCATATCCTTGATTGATTGTGTCAGTTTCACGCATGAAGGGCGCATGTTTAAAACAAACTGTAATTTAACATCCTTATTTATTCTACTTACGCCTTTTTTTTCCCACAACATATATAGTACATTAAATTTTCAATTCTTCTAACATACATAAAATAAATTAATTCAAATATTGATTCCAAAATTAAATAAATCATACAAATTTACAATACAACATGTTGGGAAGATTGAAGGGGGAAACACCAAATAGATTAAACAATAATGAGACCAAGTCATACTCAAAATCTTAAGACATTGAATTTGTAGGTCTTCTTTCTTATACGTTATTTAACTTACTCATTTCTATCTAATGTGGGACTAGACTCACACTTCGATACCAAACAATCTTCCCTTCGAGTGAGAGTCCCTCTTTAACGAGACACACTTACCTGAAACTTCTGTTAGTAAGACTTTTGATATTGGGATTAAACAGTTAAAACTTTCGTTAGGAAGACTTTCGATACAAGGATTAGACGTATTCACCTGACCTGATCATCCCCACAAACCATCGGCTCTGATACCACGTGCTAAGAAAATTGAGGGAGAAAACACTGGGGAGATCTGAGCCAGACCTAAACAAGAGAATGACACCACCTTTAACCAAAAACCTTAAAATATTGAATTTGTGGATCTTTTTTCTTATATATTGCTCAACTTACTTGTTTCTACTCAATACGAGACTATACTACACTTAGATAGGTAATACATCAAACTTATCAATTTATAGATTTTTAATAATTCAATTAAGTCTTATTAATTTCGTCACACATAAATATAACATGTTTTATATTTTCATTAAAAAGCATGAATATATAGTAAAACAAAAAATTTCTCAAAAATTAAAATCGTACGTGGATGACGCAATTCCGTATAAAAATAAATGAAATTACCATATCTATACATAACTTTAATTGTTTTTATTCTATTGTTATTTTGTATTGTTATACCTACACGACTACGACACAAAGTCGTTTCATTTAAGAAAAAAAGTAACAAGGAAACAATGATTAGCATGGTCTATTTTTTTTTTGGCTTAATAATACTTTTTACCATTGTTACGGTGAAGATGTTATACTAGTTACACATGATATTTGTTGTTATTTTAAAATTAATTTTAAATGATAATGTATATTTATCTTAATAATAATAACAATGTTATTATTAACTTGATGGATGAAATTATGTTTACTATTATTTTAAAAGTGAATCAAAATTCAAAAGGTAAAAAACAGTGAAGTAAAATTGAACAAATATTATAATAGTAAAAAAGCTATTAAAAAATATTGAAATGAAACTAAAAATATTATTATAATAGTTGAAAAAGCTATTAAATATTTTTTTTAAAAGATGTAAACAACATTGTATGAAGGAATGGAAAAAATATTAAAGACATGAAATTATTTCTTTTAAATATTAAAATTTTATTTTATTATTTCAAAAGGTAAAAACAGTGAAGTAAAATTGAAAAAAATAGTATAATAGTAAAAAAAAGCTATTAAAAAAATAGTGAAATGAAATTAAAAAAAATATTATAATAGTTGAAAAAACTATTCAACAATTTTTTTAAAAGATGTAACATTGTATGATGAAATGAAAAAAAAATATTAAAGATATGCAATTATTTCTTTTTAATATTAAAATTTTATTTTATTTTTTTCATGTATACGGGATCTTGACGTTTGTTTTTTTCATGTCTATTATTACATCTTCTACTCTCTTTCTATCTAAGGATGAGTTTTCAAGTAAATTAATTTTATTCTTTTACCTACTTGTACTTTTCAACTTATTTTTTTAGGTATAATTTTTATAATTTTTCTTTACTCTTTACCTATTTTTTAATACTAAATAATTAAATATTTAATGTTATTTCGTACTTTTTTTAATATTTTCTTAACTTATTTTTTGTATTTTCATCTCACTGTTAATGAAAGTAGTAAATTAAATTAAAAAAAATTGCGTAATTGCAGCGCTTAAGGGGAACTCGATGTTGATTCTTCATTTCTGCTTGTTCTTCTCACAAACGATAGAAAATGTAAAGAACATGGAAAAGAAATAAAAAAAACCCAGAAGGGCAACATCGAAATTAAACGAGTATTTGGGGTTTGCTTTCTAGTGCTTTCCTCTTTCTCACGCATTCGTCTTCGTCATATCATTTTCTTCTTACAACCATAACAATTTCGTTACCGACGCTATTAAAGTAGCTCCGACCAGTATCTTAAAAAAAAAAAAAAAGGGGATTATATTGAAGCTTCCACAATCGTTATTTCCGATCTCAATTGGCAAACCCTAGAACTCTTGATTCTTGATTTTGTCTCACTATTCAGGTATATATGCTCCGCCTCGATTAGATTTTTTCCCCCCTCTCTTTTCGACGTTTAATTGAGTATTTTCTGTTTTCGAGAATGACGTGTGTATTTTACATTGAATTATTTAGATTCTTCGAATGTTCAGAATCCGGTGCTAATTAGTGAGTGGAATGATCCCTGACGGAGCTAATTCAATTCATTGAAATAATCTCTGATCAGTGAGCTGAAAAGAGAGGTTGAAGTTAGAGTGATGAATTTTTGGTGATTTTGTCAAGTCTCTTTTCTGAGTAAGTGATTTTCACTTGTTATTTTATTTTATTTTATTTTTTGGCATCGGTAATCATCGTGCAACACTCAACTAGATTGTGTAATCTTACTACTGTTGTTTGGTTTCTTTGAGCAAGGAAGGTGGTTTCACGAGAGTGATGGGTGGAACCGTTGATTGGTTCGTGAAGTCTAAACGCTGAGCTGATCTTGGTGAGGAAGGATGAATATCGTTAAGGGTGTTGCGGACCTTATTAGAAGAACTTCTGCTGCGCATACTGGCGAATCTTCAAGTTTCCAAGCTCAAAAGTGCTCTCCTCCTGGGCCCAGGATTCGCTTTAGGTAACGATATATTTTTCAAAGGGCTTTTGTTATGAATCAAATAATAAAGCTCTATATTTTTATTGATAATTTTTTGAGTTATGTTGATGTGCGAAGTATGTTATTCCACCTGTATGTGGAAGAGGCACGATTTATCATCAAGTGTCCTCGGAGTGATCAGCAAGTAGTCAAGGTTGCTAGTGCTATCCTTTTTCTATAATGTATAATCGAGTAGAGTTTTAGAAAAGGAGTTTCACCATATATGTAATGTTTCGTTGAGTGTTCTGGTGCATAAAGAATAAATTATGTTAGACAAACTCTTAGGGGCTATTAATATCATGTTTTGCTAATAGAGATTAACATAAGTAGCAGTGGGCTTGCAGGTGCCATCCCTCTTGAGATTTGGTGTATTGGGTTGTGAAATTACGTTTGATTATTTTGCGGAACATTTGTCCTCTAGTCAAACAACCAGGACAGACACATTGCTTTATTAAGATTATTATATTGTTACTGCTTTATAGACTAAATGATAAATATAATAATCTTGTTGAGTTGTACCAAAGAAGGAATCCCATGTAGCGAGTGACTGTTGTCTTTTGGAATAATACTACCCTTGATTATCTTGTACATTTTGGATTTTCTTGAGTCTTGTTATTGTATGGCATATGATATGTTTGGGAAGGCACCTCGGAGACATGTTGTTAGGGCTAAGAGGATAGAAAAAACTAGTTCATTGGGTGGAAGAACCTCAAGGCTTTAGTACTACGTCAAGGTTTTTATTCTATTCGATGTGGCACTCTTAACAATGCCACCCACTTTAAGAGAATTTCAGCGACGATTTTCATTCTTTTGACTGTGATCTGAGGTACCTTTTGTCAATCAGCCATCTATCAATATTTGGCTTGCACCTTCAACTTATAGGTTTCCTTTTTGTATCCCAACTTTTGGCAAAACTATCAATTGTTTGGATTTATGCACATGGGGAGGGTCGGATTTAATAGACTAGTCCATTAAGTGAGAGAACTTCATGACTTAAGTACCACATTAACTAGTTTGTTTTAGTCAACAAGAGACTCCTAACACATGCCGTATTTTGCATGATGTTATTTGTGAATGCCTTCCCTGTTAGAGCTTTAAAAGTTAAATGGTGCTTATATATGTTAGTCTTAATAATTTTTGATACATATGATGAACTTGCTTGGGGTAACATCCATGTCGCTGGAGATCATAGAAGAGAATGCTCTTAGATTCTGTTAGCTGGTATGAGACATGGGTTACCTTTTATTTAAATATATATTTCTTAAGTGCAAGATATGGTGACATTTATTTTATTTTTTGTTTATTTCATGCGTACATGACTATGTAGACTTGCCAAACATTGTCTGATGTTTCCTAAGATATTTTTTATGGCTAGTGGTGGTCTATATAAAACTATTTTGTAAAGGTGTGAAGGTACAATTGGGGTTGGGTGAATTTAAGGTGGTTAAGAGCTTGAAGATTTTAAAGCAAAACAAAACAAGACAACAAAAGAACTAAGAATGCAGTGATGCTATCCAATCCCTTTTCACTTCACCAGCATTGGCTGGTCCCTTTAGACAACATTTTCAGAACACCAGAGAAGCAGCACTACAAGCCTTTCCTGGAGCAGGGGGGGGGGGGGGGGGGGGAGAGAAATGAGAAGGGAGGGGGGGAGGGTGTTTTGTTAATTTAT
>Ga0099824_1000519_pt1 | contig 46192 bp, 18 predicted proteins | sample SiratrowhiteBW_FD_76837 | JGI IMG/M metagenome (GOLD analysis project Ga0099824, IMG submission 76837) | Root nodule microbial communities of legume samples collected from California, USA - Siratro white BW | ecosystem: Host-associated > Plants > Roots > Nodule | place: USA: California... | reverse complement strand
GGCAAAAACTCTCCACTCTTAGCTTGCCACGTGGCAAGCATTTTTTATTCTATTTTTAATTCTTTAATGAGTTTTAAATATTCACTTAGCTTTTAATTATTTTTAAATGCTCTTTAATTTTTTTCCTAACAATAAATTTCAATCAAAAACAATTTTATTTATTTATTTTATTTTGATTAAAGCACCCACAAAATTAAATAAATTATTTTTTAACAAAAATAAAAAAAACGGTATATTTTTACCCGGACAAAATCGGGTATTAACAATGCGAATTTTACATATGAATTTATTACGTACGAATTTTACATACAGATTTATTACATATGCATTTTATTACCTACAACTCCAAATCTGTATGTAATTACATACAGATCCAAATCTGTATGTATTTATCTATTGATTTTACATACGAATTTATTACATACAAATTTATTACATATGGATTTTACATACGGATTCAAATCCGTATGTAAATTACCTATGGATTTTTCATAAATAATAATAATGACTATATGATCTCAAAGTTGATGTTGGTGTAGTAGTTATGAGTTGTGTATGTGTGTTGAAGGAACTAGGCTCGAATCCTTCTCTCAACACTTTAGGATTAATAATAATGTAAGTATTATTAATAATAAAAGTATAATAATAATTCTAATAATAGTAAATAATATATTATAATTAAAAAAATATAATAATAATAATCATAATAATAAATAATTTTAAAAAAATATATATTTTGTACTTACATACAGATTTTTTTTGTATAAGGGAATGGTTAATATTACCAATTTTATTAAAGAGACCCTTCATGCAAATGATATATGTTTTTCTTTCCCCTTAACCAACCTCTTCTTATCTTCTAGTATCATATCCTGCTATAAATATTTCTTCCTATGATTTACCTTACTTATACGCCTAAGTGTGTGAATGGTATGTTTACAATACTACAATTCAAAATCTTTGAAAACCTATCAACCATCCTGTGTTGTACACCAATGCTTCCTAGCTTACTCTTATGGAAATTATCTTTACGTCCAGATGTTAGTTCAAAACATTTATTTGTATGATGATTTCTTTTGGCAAGTATACCAAGTCAATAAGTAATATAGAGAAATAAGTACAAGTGTCGAATCCACAGGGAATGTTATTAGTTGAGCTTCAGCTAGTGTAATAGCTTAAGCAAAAAGCGTTTAGGGATTTAATGTAGAACAGTTTGCACATAACTACCGGGTTTGTAAAACGAAACAATAAACAAAGTATAAATGCAATAATGAGGGACTATCTTGGGATTGAACTCATTAACTCAACTCTTTGTATTCTTAACTATAAAATGTTAATAGCATATGATTATTCATTGACCCAGCACAAATAAAATTCATTCAACCCGATTCCTTGTGTATTGAAATTCGTAGGTTCTCTTGCATGATACTGTTTTCCCAACATTCATGGACTTTTAACCCACATTAAGTTCAGCTGCTTAATACAACCATTACAATGTAACCCATTCCTGGTGTTGCACGGTAATGGGTATTTTCAATGCTTTCCAAATCCCAAAATTACTTTCCAGTTAATCTTAAGATTTTCAGTTCAAGAAACCATAGCGCATATGATTCAAGCATTAGGCATACAAAGAGAATAAACAGCAAGAATACAAATAGTGTGAGAAAATTACATTCAATCCCAAAATAGATGAACTTAGCTACTCATGATAGCCATGCATACAAGGAAATTTCTTCTGCAGGTCACTGTTGATCACTGTAGCCGCCAACTCCCTTCCCAAGAAAGATTCTTTCCTTTTTTATACCTCTTACCAAAATTAGAGTATTGTGACAGCAGGTCTTTAGTGAATTCTAGCTCAGTCCAGAATTGATGCTTAAGCACTCTATCACTAATAGTTCCCTTTCTTCTTTTGTGTACTTTCTTCAAGGCTTCAGTGTGTCTTTCCGTTCCAACTTCATCTTCTTCTCTGATGCTTCTCAAATCTTCTTGAATTTCTTTTTCACTACTAGAAAATTGCTAAATAGTGACTAAAATTAGTGACCGAAAAAATCGATCACTATCGGTGACCGAATTAGTGACCGAAAAAATTGGTCACTCTTAGTGACCGAAAAAATCAGTCACCGATTCGGTCGCAGAATCGGCCACAGATTCGGTCACAGAATCAGTCACAGAATCGATCACAGATTCGGTCACAAAATCTATCACAGATTCAGTCACAAATTCGGTCACAGAATCAGTCACATAAATCGGTCACATATTCGGTCACACAATCGATCATTATACATCAATAATAATTATAATAATAATAATATTATTATTATTATTATTATTATAACAATTATAATAGTAATAATTATTATTATTATTAATAAAATTAATTATTATTGTTGTTGTTATTATTATAATATCAATAATAATAATAATAATAATAATATTATAATAATGATTATAATAATATCAATAATAATAATATAATAAGAATAAGAATAAGAATAATATCAATAATAATAATAGTAATAATAATTATTATTACTATTATTATTATTATTATTATAACAATTATAATGATAAGAAAAGTAGTTATAAATATAATATTAATAATAATGGTAATTGTAATTGTAATAATAATAATCGTAACATGACAAAAAAGTTACTTTGGTTTGATGGTTATAGACTTTCTCAAGCTGCTGACGGGTCAAGTCCTCCTTGGTGAACTTTAGCCAAAATCTCATTGAAATGATTAATGATGGGTAATAAAAATAATAAAATTATAAGCAAAAATAGTATAGTATACATAATAATTTGAATAATGGATGTTAAAATAATATTTTTTTATAATAAAAATAATATTCGGTAATTTTTAAAATATTTTTAAAATCGATCACATAATCGGTTACAAAATCATCACTATACATCAGCATCTAGTAATATAGCGACTGATGCGTTTGGTCACTAATTCAGTCACTATTTTAATCAGTGATCGATTTTGGTCATTTAGTGACCGGTTTTTTGGTCACTATCAGTAATTTTTCTAGTAGTGTCTTTAGATCTGGGAGTGACAATACATGCTTCCATTAATTGTAAGACAATATATGAACATTAAATACTTATTCTCAATAGTAAAGACATCAAACCACTTGAAAATGTAATTGAGAACACTAAAATACACTGTACTTTTTCTTCACCTTCTTTCTCAATTTTGGTTCCACTTTGATTGGAAATTATATACATAATCTTGCAAACTCAAGTTGTTCCCAATCCTTTATTGCTTTTTCAATTGAAATTATGATGTCAATGGGTGAAATTACTCTCTTAAAACAATCATCTATTACTCTTTTCAATAGAAATTATGATGTCAATCAAACAAACTACTTTCTCAAAACAATCCCAACCTTAAGAGAGATATTAGAATCCCCTTGCACTTGACCCAAGTCCTTTTATTCTCTACCGGTGTGATTCATCCATGTTGTGATTGATTCAAATATTGTTGATATTCACTCATGATTTTCCTTGATAACCTTCTCAACACTAATCTCCCCTTTTGTTGTTAGTAGCATAATATTATTGTCATGTATCTAATCCGTATAAAGTTCAGTCCATTGAGTATAAAGCTTTTAGTAATATCTTCAATGTTGGTCATATCATGAACCCTTCTAATGTAGCTGTTTTGAAGCCATTTCTTCTCTTCCTCCTGCACATTTTTCTCCATCTCATCCTATTTGTTCGAGTTATAATAATTTGTCCATCCTCTCTTCACCACTTGGGTGTACGTTTGACTGTTTTTTTTCTTCCATACTTTGTTGTCTGTTAGTTGCTTCTTGTTTGTGGTTCCTTCCATCCTTGTTGCATTAACACTTACTTTGGCTTATTCACGTAAATCTTCATGTTCCCTGATCCAAATATTTTCCAGCTGCTTTTGAAAAACATTTGGATTCGATATTTCATAGTATCGTATGAAACCAAACTTTTGTGCTCTTTGATTTAATCTCCCAATATGAAAACATCTTGAACCATCTGCATCTCTCAAAGATTCATCACATTTCAACTCTTCAAAATTAGATAGAAAATGAAAAAAAAAAAGTTTATATATCTACTTTGTGAACTTACTAATGAAAATAATGTTAATGCTAATTTAGTGGTATTCATCATTTCCTTCCTTAGATTGACCCAAAATGCGAAGTCAGCTTCTTTCTCATTTTCTATTTTCGGATCATACACAAACGCTATCAAGGTAAAACAATTTTATTAGGTAATCAATTAGTGTGGCAAGTTGTTTAAATTGGATTCAACTCACTAGTTTTACTACTACGAATTAATCTACTTATTTACTACTACGAATTAATCTACTTATTGGTATGTTATTTCAAACATCAATTCAAAATTTGTCAAAACAATCTAAATTTTATGAGAACCGAAAAAATTAGTATTTTTTAATTTTATTTCAAATACTTTTAACAAATGAAAACAAACAAATAAATAAAAGTGTGCATAAATTATATTACATAAATTTGTTATTTTTAATTTTAAATGTAATTTTTTTATTATTTATACAATTTATTTATTTTATCAAAATTTAAACTTAAATATTAAGATATATTTAATTTTAGACTTTTATATGTATATTTTGAATATTAAGTATCTATAACTGTACAAAAAAAATTAAGTATCTGCGAAATAATGTTTTATTTTAGTTTTAATGTTATAATCTTATGACATTATGTTAATTTAGTATTACTGTATTATTATTATTATTATTATACAATTACGGGTCAATCATACTTCAAATTATTAAATATAATTTTTGAAACAACTAGTCCAATTTCAAAAACATATTTGTGGTTGATATTTATAGTGCCCCGTGCTACGAATTTGAAAGCACCAATGAAATTCATCAAAGATATTGAAGATTAACCAATTTAAATAAAGTAAATAAGCATCATTTCATATTTTTCATTGTGTGGTAAATATAATTAATGTATGGTCTTGCAAACCAAAAGCTGGAATAGCTCGCTCAGTTGGTTAGAGCGTGTGGCTGTTAACCACAAGGTCGGAGGTTCAAGCCCTCCTTCTAGCGTTTTATATTTTAATTTCCCATTCTTTTTTAATTGTGTTATTATGAAAAATAATTATAAATTTATTGATCAAATGCTTGAATATTAATCCAACAATTATTACATTAATCAATAAGTAGGCAAAACTAAAGATGGTGACTCAAAGAAATAGTTGAATTCATTGATGGCAAGTGGCAAAATCTGTTTCAAACATTTGAATTACCCTATCACCTTTCATTCATATCCCAACAATCAACCTTTCATTCATATCCCAACAATCAATTTGTGGCCGAGAAACCCTACTTGTGGATTGGCCTTTCAAGGCCTACATTATTTCCAATATGTGTGCATCTCAATTTTCATGCTTTTTCTTTACAAAGGAACAAAAATGTCCATGTAGCTTAGCTCATTACCTCTAATTTTCTTACATACCCTTATCATAGACTAATACTAAATTTCAAAATTTATCAGTTAGTATGTTAAAGTCCACTATTTATCAGTTAGGTTATAAAAGAATATTATCAATAAAATTTATAAAACATTGTCATTCATAAATATGATTTTTAAATACTATAATAGAATAACACTCCTTAAATATAGTATTGGGTCATATATGTTAGCCATTAATGCAACAGCCTCTTTCATTTCTCCAATTTTGTAATATTTTTATATAATATATTTATTATTATTATTATTATTATTATTATTATTATTATTATTATTATTATTATTATTATTATTATTATTATTATTTTGAAAAATCTAAAGGTGGGTCCCTCGATGTGGCGCCAAGCGAAAAACCGATTGAGAGCAGTGAGTGGGATTGGGATAACAAGGCATCGAACGAGTTCATCTTCACAAACACACTCTGTATCTCTCTGTGTGCAAAAATGGCGATGGCAATGGCGCTTCGCAGGCTTTCATCTTCAATCGATAAGCCTCTGCGCCCTCTATGCAATGCCGGTTCCATCTACTTCAAGGTCCACTCTCTCTCCCTCTCTTCTTCTTCTTCTTCTTCCTCTTAATCGCTTCTCGTAAACTCAACCCTTGCTTTTGCAGTCGTCTTTGCCTGACGAAGCTGTCTACGACAAGGAGCGACCCGGAGTTACAGTGAGTCCATCTTTATGATATAATCGATTTCACTTTCTAAAAGTATCCATTTTCATGATTTCATGAAGAAAAAATTGCGACTTTGTAGTGGCCCAAGCAGTTGAATGCTCCACTGGAGGCTGTTGATCCTGAGATTGCTAATATCATTGAGCTTGAGAAAGCTAGGCAATGGAAGGTATACATATATTTATTTTATGGTCATGCGTCGTTAATTTATAATTGAAACTCTTTTATATAGTGATGTATAGTGTATATTTTGACTTTTTTATTTTTTATTTTTGGGTGAACTGTGAAGGGGTTGGAACTGATACCGTCAGAAAATTTCACTTCTGTGTCTGTTATGCAAGCGGTTGGGTCTGTGATGACCAACAAATACAGTGAGGGGTATCCTGGTGCAAGATATTATGGTGGAAATGAGTATGTCTCTCTCTCAACTTTTGCATCTGCATAATTTCATAATCAGGCTCCTCTCAAGTCACTAACTAGAGAGTAAACCAAGAAATTTCAGTTCGGGACAAAATCAATAATTTATATTTAGTGCACATGCACAATAGAGAAGAGTGTTAGCAAACAACTATACATTCTCATTAAAATTTATAAGTGAAACTGAGTATAATCCATAATTTTTATGATTTCTAATAAATTCCAATTAATTGTGTATAATCTTTTAAAAAGTATTTTTCTTTGCACTGTTTTTTTTTTTTCCTTACAACCTTATTATTGATATATATTACCATTAATTTCCTTAATGACTTATTTTTATTGAAAAATCTGAATGAACTGACTTTTTATGTAGGGGGATTTCTGTTTCTAACCATTTTTTCTTTATTCACGTTACTCAAATTTTAAAACTTTCATCATGAGACCAGTGCCACTATGAGAAATGACTTGTCCATATACAAATTATGATTTTTTTTAGAAGATCAACAGCTAATTTTCTTATCAGGAGTATTACTTATTTTATGTTTACTTGTTTTGAAAGAATCAGACCCAGCTTGATAACTCATCATGAGCACAATGATGTATATATAGTTGTTGGCAATTGGGATTTTATTCTATACCGAATGCAAATTCGAAAACTTGTGGATCTTTCCTTTCAGGTATATTGACATGGCTGAAACACTGTGCCAGAAGCGTGCCCTTGAAGCGTTTAGATTAGATCCCGCTAAATGGGGAGGTAAACACACAAAGACGACCAAAAGATAGCCGCACAACCTGTGTTCTATTTTTTTGGGCTTTAGCAGAATGAACTATTTTTCTTTTCTTGTTAGTAGCATGCAAGGGAATGTGTCTATTAGTTGCAATTGTTATTGTTTTCGAGCCATGGTAATACTTTTTCTACGGAGCTCTGAACTGTTTTATACATGCTAAGGTTGAATTCAAACTAGGTTTCTAGAGGTTGCAGTCTGAAATGAGCTTTGCTGGTTAAATTTCGAAATGATCACCCAGGAGCTTTCTTGATGCTCAATCAATTCATAGAAAGTATTAGCTGTTTGCTTAAGTCTTCTGATATGTGATTGAACCCATTTAAATTGCAGTGAACGTGCAGCCTCTGTCTGGATCTCCCGCAAATTTTCATGTTTACACTGCATTGCTAAAACCCCATGAGAGAATCATGGCACTCGATCTCCCTCATGGAGGCCATCTTTCTCATGGATATCAGGTACTTTGAAGTTTGAACCTCTACCATCTTTTCATCATAATTTATTAACTAGCCATACATATATAACATTATTGACTTTTTCTTTTTTTAAAACTTACACTTTTTTTAAATATTAATCTTTTTTTTATTTTTATTCGAGTCAATGCGTAAACTGTTAACTTGTGGCAACCTTGTAAGAATCAAATTATATTGTTTACGTTTTCCAGACAATCTCTCTTAATTATTTTTAAATTCATGCTAGAAGTTCTCTCAAATCTCAATTCAGTTAGAGTCTTCATTTACAACTAATATTGTTGCTACTACTATGCAGACTGATACCAAAAAGATATCTGCAGTCTCCATTTTTTTTGAGACAATGCCATATAGATTGAACGAAAGTACAGGATACATTGACTATGACCAGGTATCGTTGCAGGGTATATTTTGTCATGGGGGATACTGTTGGCTACATTTCATAGATATATTTGTGTTACCTTTTATGCCATCTAAAGGATATTTTTTTATGTGAAAATCTTGAAATTCAGTTGGAGAAAACGGCTATACTCTACAGGCCAAAATTAATTGTTGCTGGAGCCAGTGCTTATGCACGCCTGTATGATTACGCACGTGTGCGCAAGGTAACATGCAAGCACGAGTATAGAGTGCCTAAAGATTTTATAAATAGATTGTATGCTATAATGTTTTATTTTTATCTTTTACTTGAAAAGATTGTACGGAAGTCCCAACCTTAAATTCTTGAAACATGTTACAGGTTTGCGATAAACAGAAAGCTATATTATTGGCAGATATGGCACACATCAGTGGATTGGTTGCAGCTGGAGTTATCCCATCACCTTTTGATTATGCAGATATAGTTACTACCACAACTCACAAGTCACTTCGGGGACCAAGAGGAGCCATGATATTCTTCAGGAAAGGGGTTAAAGAAATTAACAAACAAGGAAAAGAGGTAAATTCCTAGGCAAATTTAATTTGACATTTTTTTTATTTTTATTTCTATACTCTTAAATTTCAGTTTCATCCATAGGATAGCTTGTATTGTTTCCAACTTGAACTGATGTAAATTCATAACAGTAATTCTTTTTTTCATTTGAAGGTACTCTACGACTATGAGGACAAAATCAACCAAGCTGTTTTCCCTGGACTGCAAGGTGGCCCTCACAACCACACTATTACTGGTTTAGCTGTTGCATTGAAGCAGGTAAATAAGTCGAGAACATCGCATTTTTACTCTTACCAGTAGAGTGACAGACTGAGATGGAAGGGCGGTGTCACTGTCTGTTTTTCTTCATATTTTCGTGTCCACTTACAGTTACCAATGAAAATTTTATAGTAAGATTTTCTCGTTACTTTATGCAATCCACAGAAACTACAACATATGCCAAATGGGTGGGGTGAATAAGTCATAAAATGGACATTAGTTTGTAGCTTTCAAAGTGTAGCCAAAAATGGTTCCCCACGCAACGACTTGGAAAGCTGATTCTCTGGAGCCATAACTTCTTTTTAACTTACTAAAATAATTGACATTGTGGGATATTAGTATGTGTTCTGCATATGTTTATCTAATGATCGTGTATATCTCTTTCTCTTTGTGGTTGCGAATGCAGGCTACAACTCCAGAATATAGAGCATATCAAGAGCAAGTTCTCAGCAACAGCTCAAAATTTGCACAGGTACCTTCTCAAAAAGAGATCCTCCTTTTCTTTCTTATTTTGGATCTTAATCCGCAAAGTGGTTACTGATTGCCTTTTCATATCCAAGAAATTCACCTGTACATAAAACTGAAATAATAATGTGTTTCAGGCTCTGAGTGAGAGGGGCTATGAGCTTGTTTCTGGTGGAACTGATAATCATCTAGTTTTAGTGAATCTGAAAAATAAGGTAATGGTAATCTGCTTTGGCATTTCTTCTAAGCTTCATTGACTCCGAACGAGAAATAGTCACTTCTACTGCTCGTTGATTGTGCAATAGTCATAAAACTGACCTCAGTTATGAGTATACTTCTTATATTTGTGGTTTCATTATGGAGAAATTTGGTAAAATATGCAGTAATTTATTTGAATATTACGGGTCAGTAAAATAGACAATTTTTTTTAAATGTGCAGGGTATCGATGGGTCCAGAGTTGAGAAGGTGTTGGAAGCAGTTCATATTGCAGCTAATAAAAACACTGTTCCTGGAGATGTGTCTGCTATGGTTCCTGGTGGCATCAGAATGGGTACAGCTCTATATTTTTTGTATTGCAATTTTCATGTCTTCAGTCACTTAAAGGATCTCTTTTGTGGAATTCAGGAACCCCTGCTCTTACTTCCAGAGGATTTGTTGAGGAGGATTTTGTTAAGGTAGCAGAGTTTTTTGATGCAGCTGTAAAGTTGGCTGTGAAGGTCAAAGGAGAGAGCCAAGGTTCTTAGATCTTCATTATGCTTCCTTAATATGCGTTTGTTTCTTTATCTGGGCACGGCTGAAATAAAGCTTTTTAAGCTCATTCTGTTGGCTTGTTAGGTGCATACTAAGGTAATATGTGTTTGCTGAACTTTTCTAATCAGGAACGAAACTGAAGGACTTCTTGGCCACAATTCAGTCATCTTCTGCCATTCAATCAGAGATAGCAAAACTCCGCCATGATGTTGAGGAATATGCAAAACAATTTCCAACCATTGGTTTTGATAAAGCAACCATGAAGTACAAGAATTGAGAGAGGAAAATTTTCCATTAGGTATGTTTTTCTTTACTCATTTTCTCATTAGTTTATTGTTTTCGTTTATTTGTTATAAAGTCATATGGGTGGTGAATCACTGTTCATTTTCTACAACCATATTACAATTATATATATTATTTTAGTATTATATAATATTTTATTAAAGCAGAGGTAGTTGGAGACAACTGAAAGGTGGTGTACTACGGACTTTCTTCTTGTCTCATTCAAATAACTTTTGTACTTACATTTCATTTCATATTGCCCACTCAAAGCTACAATTTATAGGAAAAGAAAAACAATGTGATGCCAATATAAATTTAAAAACTGATATAAATGAGCGAGTTTTTTACTTATTTGTATTCTCTGGGACAGGAAAGTTTCTATTATTTGACATTTCTAGCATTTAATTTTCTCATCTAGGACATTCATAGTCTAATGTTCTCTAACAGATATTAGTTTGCATTGTGACAGGTCATTCAATGGTCTTACTGGAAAAGCAATTCGACATGATCAGTTTTCCTGATTCATGGTAGTAGAGGACGACAACATATGCTTTGAGAAAATGACAAAAGCCTTTGTATGTATGAATCTAGAAATCTTGATCACTATCTTCTTGAAATGTATAGATACATATGTAATAAAGGCTTCAAGTATCAAATTTCCTGAACAGACGATTGTTGAACCTACCCCCTTTAATGGGATTACTACCGATCATAAGAAGTGATTGTATCTTCTAAAAAGTCAATTAGCCTCCTCCACTGCATAGAACCTTGCTGAATGCTGATGTTAATTCTTTTATCACTTTCATTATATTCCTTAAAATATGGAAGCAGATATGGCAGTTTCAATGTTTGAATACCTGTCTTCGGGAGCAGCAAATGTTAGCCATATTTGACAAAATGTAAACAAGAGTGAAAATAGAATTGATACATCCTAAAGAGAAGTAAACATACAAAGTGAAGGGGAGAAATAAACGAAAATTATTAGGGAATAGAAATGCAGGAATTGAAAGAGATGCTTGAAGTAGTAATGCTGAACTAGATTTTTTTATCACTTAAATTTTAAGATAAAAATCTTAGAAATACATACATAATTTAAAATTTGTCCTATAATATTTCTAAAACAATATTTTAAAAACCTTATTCCTCAGTATTATTATGATAAAAGTATTGTGCCTAGATTCTTCTCCCACCTGTAATATTCTTTTGTAGAAATTAGGAGGTGTTTACCTAAATAAAAATCCTTCACTTCAAAACATACCAATTCAAGCATTTTCTTTTTTTCTTTTCTAATATCTTCTTTTTTAGAGTCATGGGTATCTTTTGTTCATAATAGAGCTTTCGTGCCAATTCAGAAATCTTCACTACCATCTCATAAGTTCCGTTAAAAATTGATTTATTCGTATTTTTAGTCATTTTCAACGAGAAATAGTATAGCTTGACCAAGCATGATTTTATTTATTTATTTATTCAGATTTGAGATATAAAGTCATTCCAAATGTTATATTAAAGGTAAAGGAAAACACAAAACAAACTTGAAAAAACATCATTTTATTTTATTTTTTAATGTTTTCTTTGTTTGAGATTCATAGGTTGTGTTAAAGTCAGTTCTTTGTGAAGTGCAGGAAAACACAACGGGATTGATTCATTTTCAAAAGTTTTCTTTAAATCTTTTTTAAGTAAATTGGTTTGTGAAGTGACACAAAGAAACTAACTAAAAAGAACAGATGATGGTTTTTTAAATGCTTTCTTCAAAACATTTTCGCAAACTAAAATATTTTAAAATACAGTTGTTAGTTATTTTTTATTCTTTTTCTGAAAGTCCGTAATTTTTTTCTCTTACAAAATATGAAAAGTTGGGAACTTTATCATTGATTTTCTGAAAGCAAAATAAATAAACGATAGATATAATACTATACCAAAGAATAATATTCTTACATCTATGTGAAAACAATAACAAAATGTCTATTACTTTCAATATCTCTTAAATGAGTCATGTTAGTATATATCTAAAGAAGTTTGTCGTGAGTTACTCATAAACAAACAAATATATTATGAGTATTATGAATAATTTTATTGTATAATTATAAAAAGTAAATAAGCTCGAAAATTAGTTTAAGAATAATATGTCCTGCATTAGAGTAGATAATAATACTTCAAAGACCAATTGTTTGTTTTACATAAGATCCGACAAAATTTATAAAATCAAATATTCAATCTATGTCTGATAATTTCACTTATTTCTATTGTATCGTGATTTAACTAAACTTTTTTAATATTTAATTTGATATAAGAAGACGTAGGATGGTTCAAATATAGGTTATTTTTTATCATGTTTATATAACAACCATGAAATTTTGATATAGTTTTCCAAATACAAATCCATATATAGGATACGTGTTTAATAATATTATTAATCATGTTATTTTTTAGTTTTTGGTCTATCAAAGGACGTCACGTCTCAATATTAGTTTTTATTAAATAAAAATTTAGTTAATGAGGAGTAGATATTTATATTAGCAAAGAATTTATCTTTTAGAGATCTCAAGTGAATTCATAACTGTTTTAAATGAAGAAAGTTTCTCAAAACGTGAAGAATGATATCAAAATATCTAGTAAACAAGGATTGAGATGCAATATGATAAGAAAGTCTCTTAAAAATAAGTGGAAGACTTGTCATAAAAAAAAATGTTGATTTTCTTTCTTCTAAAAAACGTTAGTTTTTATATTTTCTTTCAAATAAGGCTTAATTTATAATGGTGGTTGAGAATTTATTTATAAGTTAAAGATTTCATGTAAATATCTTAAGGCCAAACCACAACATTTTCCTCAAAGGATTCTAAAAGATGTTAATATCATTGATATTATTGATGATGTCTCTTTGTATGCAAATTTTACCAATGTTACAATTTTGTTGATTTCATAATCCTTTATACTTAGTTGAGAGTATATAATATGTAAATATGAAACCTTACAACATAGCTCACATGGACCGAGTTAATTTGGGTACCAAAATTTGGATTGATCTAATACATCCATTGTAATTATTATATTTTTTACATTTTAGTAACTACCTAGCACATGAATTGTAATCGTTATATTCTTTCATTGGTGTAACTTCCAAGTGCATTCCTTCATGTATATTCATCTTAGTCATCTTAGAGGAATCATTAAATACAAGCATTGTTATAACTTCCAAGTGCATTCCATCATGTACATTCATCCTAGTCATCTTAGAAGTAATCATTACATTCATGTACATTGGTAACCACCAAGTGCATCTTCCTAATTTCAAGAGATTAGTTAGACATAAACATAGTTAAGTGTAGTTAACTCTTTTTATCTTTTGAGACTCCTTGTTTGATCAAATTTCATAGTTATAAATAAGAGTGGTCTCCATTGTAAAATATAAACAAGTTGAATGAATAAGTATTTCTTTGAGAAATTGTGAGAGTTCTTGAATTTTGTCTCTACTCTTTTTTTTTATTCTTATCTTAAGAAGTCTTCTCAAGTGGTTGATCCTCCTTCACTCATCCTTGAACATTTCTAATCTTGAAGGTGGCGTGTTCAATCATCTCCTTATTCCATTTTTACATCAATTCCTTTAGTTTCATGTTTTCATACTTACAAACCCATTGATTTCTCTCTTAGACACAAGCATGGCTTCCATGGCGTATTTCTTTGTGCCACTTTGAGTTCTCTCTTAAAAATATCATCTTCATCTCTTTTTTGGGTTGGTCTAGATCCTAAACTCCTCTAACAACTCATATCATTGAGACTTAAGGATCAAGCAACTTTTTACATCTATTAAGCATTCTCAAACCAATAGTCAAGCAGAAGCCACAAACCGAGTAATACTACAAGAAATAAAGAGAATGTTGCAGGCAATGAAGAAAGGATGGTTAGAAGAGGTCCCAAGAGTATTGTTATGGAACAAATGCCTTAATACTAGTAGAAATCACTAAAACCACCCTCCAAGTGACAAAATTCTTCCCTAAAACCTCAAAGAAAGGTTTTCGAACCAAGCTTGATGTAATAGATGAAGTCAAAGAGTGTGCTCAAATAAAAGGCAACACATTAAAGCAACGTGTGGAGGTGAAATACAAGAGCAAGGTTATTCATTAACAGTTCAAGATTTCATATCAAATGATGAGGAAGTCTCAATTGAACTTAATGGACAACAAGTTTGCTCCGAAATGGAATGAACCATATAAGATAAAGGAGGTACTCGACAATAGAGCTTACAAGTTCGAAACATTGGACCAGGGCTCATTCCTCGCACTTGGAACATGACAAGTTGAAAGTTTCATTTTAGTTAATGATGTAAAACATTACTTTTAGAGTGACAATATTTTTCTTTGAGTTTTTTTTTTTAAATTATTCTCAAGGGTTTTTAATGAGATCACATTTATCAATAAATATTTGTGTTTTCAATATTTTTTAAGTTTTCAACAAATAACAAACCACCTCAGTTGAGTATTGAGGTGAGGATCTCAACTTTGTTTTGAGATGAAGCTCACCTCAGCTAAGTATTGAGATGAGGATCTCGGCTGTGTTTTAAGATGAAGGTCACCTCGAGTGAGTATCGAGGCGAGGATCTTAGTCGTGTTTCAAGATGAAGGCCACCTCAGATGAGTATCGAGGTGAGCATCTCGGTTGTATTTTGAGATGAAGGTCACCTTGACTGAGTATCAAGGTGAAGATATTAGTTGAACATCAAGACAACAAACGATCTTAGTCGTAACCAGGTATCTATTTAAATAAATCTCAAAATTAGCTCTCTAAGTTCTTAAAATTTTTTTGAAAAAAAAAGTTTACAAGGTACATGACATTATATAAATTCCCTCCACAATGATTTTCAAGCTTCTCATAGAAACTAGTAGTTTATTATAGAACTTAGTTCAAGTGATTATACAAAGACACCACACTTTAATAGTATTATGTAATTTCAGGATTAAGTACGTCACCTTGATTATGGAAGCAATAATATATTCAATAAATAAGTATAAAAACACATTATACAAAGCCTTGCAACAAAGTCTTGCATCAAGCATATAATAAAGTCTTGAAAGTCATCTTCAACTTATTACATATTTTCATTCTACTAATTGTCCATCAACTACAACTTAAAAGGGTCTAGGATCGAAATATCCAAATCATGGTAAAAAATGTGAAGTTGGGCGATTACACGAGTGAAGCCGACCCAACCATTTTGTCTTTCAATGCATCTTCTTTCTTTTGCCACTCCTTCTCCTTGGCTACTATCTTTTTCTACAAATTTTCTTCATGTTATTTCCATATTTTTTCTTTGTCAACACACTCCTGGACGAGTTTTTCTCTCTCATCTTCAGGCTCGCCTTGCAGGTGAGCAACTTCCTTTTTATTTTCAGTTAAGAGATGAGATAAAGACGAACACGAACTTGAGCAATTTCTGCAACCTCAGTTTTTAGCTTGTTGACCTGGGCACGAAGTTGGTTGACTTTTGTGAGACCAACTTTGACACGATCAAGTTCACATTAGAGTTCTTGACAATGCTTTGCTTTTTTGTCCTCCACCCAAAAAAACTCCCCTTAAGCCTTTCTTTCAGACACGCATAACAAAGTTGCCATCTTACAAACCAAACCCTGCATATTTTCATGCAAGGAAGATAAAATTTCCTTATCCAAGGCAAGTGCCTCGTCCTCTAGTAAATTGAACGCTTGCTTGTGACCCGCGAAGTTGAATTGAGAATTCCTAAAACTTTGTATTTTTTCAACCAAAGGAGTTGGGTTTTATCCCACTTAAACACCCATCGATGGACATCGACCATCTGACCTCGACCCAGTTGATGGGGGTGGGTCCAATTTTCTACCACCTTACTTTTCTTCCTCACAAGTGGATGATCATAAATCGTAGTCTCAGTATCGTCTAAAGGACATTTACTCACTCTAACAACAACTTAGGTCTTGGTTAAGTCAAATTAAACCTTGGATGTTTTCCCTGCATCCCTAGTACTCTTTTCAGACTTTATTCCCTTCAAACGTCGAGCCAATTTGGTTAAGTCAAATTGAACCTTGGATGTTTTCCCTGCATCCCTAGTACTCTTTCCAGACTTTATTCCCTCAAACGTCGAGCCAATTATCTGTCGGAAGTGGTCATTTGCCGATCTACACAACAAATACATTCCATAATATAAACTAACACGAGAATTAAAGAGAAAGGGATATACCAACGTAAGTCTTTAGGTCCATAGCTCTGTACTCAAGCTTTAACAAAGTGCCGATGTCAAAAATGGTCCCTAACTTTTCTAAATCTATACAATTTTTATGTTGGGTTTCGTCAAGTTCTTCCAAGATCTGAGCACTTTGGATATGAGGGTTTGAGGACCATTACAAGGGGAATCCCTCAAGCATCGAAAGTTCACGAATGGAGGAGTGAACTTTAAATGCATTTTGAAATTTTTATATGAAGATTGGAAAAGGGTAAGAAGACATGTACCACTCACACCATTCAGTGAAACCTACATTTGACGGGAATATCTTCTACTCTAAAAAAAGTAAAACAACATATTCAGAGTGGAAACCATACTAAAATGGATACACAAAATGATAAACACCTTAATAAAAGTCCAACTATTGGGATGAAGCTGAGTTGGAGTGACATTCAGTATTGCTAAAACTTGCTTTTTGAATAGGTCTAAGGGCAATCTAAGTCCTACCTTTGAGAATATAGTAACATAAAAGAAACAAAAAAAGTCCTTCAATGTCCCTAGTATCATCCCTACAAACGAGTTCGTTCGACTCACATGGTTGGATTACAACATTTTCTTTATGGGTCTTATAAAAGGTCTAAGAATCTCTTAAAGCACTAACAATTTCAATTGAGGTATAACTAGGTGTTTCCTTTAATAATTTGGCTTTAGCCTAAGGATAAACAATTTCGTAAGTCATGAGTACAAATAAGTAGAAAATTCAAAATGTAGAGAAGCCTTAGAATTGGAGAGACATGATGAAGCTATGACCCTCTAGTAATCTAATTTGACAAGCGAACGACAAATAATTATCATAGAAGGGGAAAGATTGAACATACCTACGAGATACTTAAAGAGACACAAGAGTAACAGAGGAGGCTATGAAAAAGTTGGTGGCGTGTAGAATGCAAATGTAGTGGAAGAATAGGAAGTGAAGATGATTGAATGACATGATCTCAAAAGAAGCGTTGAGAAGGAAAGTGGCAGAGACGGTTAAGCAAGACCAATGGAATTTTGCCACGTGGAATGTTGACGAGTAGGTGTGACATTTGAAATTGCCTACTTTTGAATTTGCCTTTAAAAACTTCATGTTTGGTGCCAAGAAAACCTTTTTCGTATCTGGCTCAAAGTTAGAAGATTGTGAACGGTTCTATATCTAAAATAATTAAACACATGAAATATTATAGAAATGAAGGGTACTTTTAGGAATATTATTACTGTTGTTGTAGTCATTTTTTAAATGACTATGTTCTTTAACACTCAAGATGATATTTAACACTCAAGTTTGGATGATGTGTAACATTATTTTTAGAATAACAAACTCTTAAAATAATAAAATTTAATTATAGCTGTATTTGTTACCTTAATATTCTATTGTGATTATTAACATATTTATCAACAAACTATAATTTTGAACACACAAATTATAAATAAAAGGACAAGCGAGAGAATCAATCAATTTCTATTTAGGTTGGCTTAAAAATTTCGAACTAGAGCCAATATAAATCAAAATAACATAGATTTATCTTTTATTCTAAAAAATATCTAAAAATTAGATGTTTTATATTTAAATGTTTAATTATTGTTTAAACATTATATATTTATAATCTATTACAAAATACTTTTTTCTATTAACTTTACTATTTATTGTTAAAATTTTTATTTTATGAAAATATGTTGCATATATTTTTATACTTATTATCATTAACATTTAAATACTTAGGTACATTACTTTGACTATTAAAAATATTTAAAGAGGTTAATCAAATTTTTATTTACATTTTATTATTATTTTTTTCTGGTCTTTCATCTTAAATTTCTTTTTACACTTTATTTCACTTAGGCGTGAATATACATAAACACACTCCCATAATCTTAGTCTTATGTAATTAGGTATGGTGTTGAGTGGAGAAATATTTCGTTTTTTAATTTAGTGTTATCCACTATGTAAATATTTATCAAATTTGAAAATGAATTAGGTTAGAGTTAGAAATTACTGCTTTCGTTCACCTTTAGTCTCCACAGAGGGTGCATGTGTGACGTTTGTGGTTGTCTCTCATAATATTTTCTTTTTTATTTATTTAATCACTTTTTTAATTTACTTTTTAAAAATATAAAAAATACCAAATATGTCTTTTTACTAATATATATATTCAGATAGGATCGCATGTTTAATTTATCTGTTAAAATTACAAAAATTATAAATAAAAACGTTGAAAAATAATTCACAATTTCTAAGAGAAAAAATTCTAATGCAGAATTTTCTATGCATAGTTTATATTATAGACATATATTTTTTATAGGTAAATTTTATAATAATGGAAATGACTCGGATCTTTTGAAAGGAACACATATTTACGGATAATTACTAAATTTTGGTGAACAATAATATAAAATTTCCAATTAATATAGTTAGTGAAAAATATAAAATGTAGAGGGATAAATAGTATTGGGAAAAAGTAATAATTTATGATGATACTGGAGGTATAATGACAATTCTGTGTAGTGTTAGTTTTCGTTTCCAAACTGAATCAACCTCTGGTGCTCATTGCGCCCAAACCGTCTCATCAGTTCCATTACCCATCGTCTTGCATTCAAGCTCTCCAAGCTTGCCACCCGTAAGCTCGCCGTGATCAGCAAGGTGTCGACTGTCAAGGTCGTCACCACCCCATGGTCACAACCCAACTCCTCGTCAAATAGCCGCTAAGGTAACACTTGTGTCATTAGATTAAAACAGTTCATACACAAATTAGGGTTCCGTTTCTGATTTTGGTGTCTCCACATCAGTCAATTGCTTGCCATTGGTGCTTCTTCTGATCTGGAGTCACTTGCATTCTTGTTGTCTAATTTCTCTGTCACTGTGCCCACATTGTATAATATATGTGTAAAATTTGTATAACAGGTTAGGAATAAAAATTTTGTTTGTTCATATCATGCTGATTACCACTAGAATCCTGTACCACCATTTTTTTTAGTTCAAATGCTTCTTTATCGGCTTCAAAGTCACCGTGTTTTGAGTTTTGATTTAGTTGCGGACTTGACCTTCCAAAGTTGTTTAGTTACCAAGCTTGCCTTCACTTTTGACCCAAACAAACTAAAGATAGGGCCTGATATGTTGCTTTATAGTTTGACATTTTTTTTTTTCTCCTCGGCATTGATTTTTGTTATTTGTGTACTTTGCCTCTTCCTTTTGATAGCTTCATTTTTCTTTTGGTTGATAATGTTGTTATAATTCTGGCTGCAACATATGATCTTTTTTTATTAACATGGATTGATTCCACAGATAAGAAGTGTAGTTATCTTTCTTCAATATTATGGATTTCGTAAATGGAATAGTTATTTCGGTCAAAAGTAGTAAGAGAAGCAAAGCTTTGGGCTGGGTCATGGTTCAGCCCAGGGGAAAAAATGGGCAAAGATTAATATGTGCAATCCAAACTGTAGGAAAACTTTCTATAGTTTATCTCAGACTAAAGGTGGTTAGTGGTGTCATTCTCCTAATAGGATGACTTTAAACTCGGAAGTTTAGGATTGTTGTTAGGAGAGCCAAACCACAGAAGCTAGTCATTGCAGTAGGATAGCCCATAATGTCTTGGGATAGCCATAGTTGTCGATTTAGTGACCGAGAGTCTTTCCTTTGATAGATAGTTTGTGAAACTACTTGTTCCTTGTGCTATTATGTTATTTGAAATTTTCTGTTTTTGAAATAAAATAATGTTGATTTTCTTGGTTCAAGCCATGAAAAGTATACATATTGCTGTGTAATATTCTTTTTTTGTAAAAATGGCAGCTGCTATTATGACGTGATTTAGACTTGAGCATGGGCAGTGTTGATACTTTGATGAAACAAAATCAAAGAAGGGTATTAATTATCAAAGATGTGAAATTTGCACCTTGTGTTAGACCTAGTAATGCATTTAAAGTAAAATACCATGCCTGATGTCAATAGGGTGTAACATGTAATTTTACTAATGAGTTTTTGTTTTATAATTTCAATGTAAGGCCCTTCATCTCTATTTGTTACCCTATTTATAACAAACATGACTCTACGTCTTTGTAGTTTATAAGTTGTGGGAAAGAAGCAGCAAATTCCATCCAAAGCCCAGTTGACAGTTGCATTGTTCTTGAGAGAGAAGATGCTGCCAAGGGCATTATTGGCCAGATTCATTCAACAATCCTCCACTGTTTCTCCTTTCCAATTCAATCAACAGGCATATTATTGTGTTTTGCTACACTAGTGTCCTGTTTCAAAATCGATGCTTATCTCAAAGGTTTGGAAATTTTGCAGAGAGCATTGCATAGCAGGAATAAGAAAGCATTGGAGTTAATTGCTAAAGGCTGGAATGCTTTGAAGGAGGTTGATAGAGTAATAGATTATTGCGAGCTCAATGATAAGCGCCTCATTCCTCTTCTCAGGGTAATGAGTGTTTTAACAACCTATAGCTTTTGCTTCCTTATTTGAGATTTCATACTGAGAAACGAATAAGTTACTTATTTGAGGTACAATGTTAGACAGCTAAGGAGAATTTTGAGCTTGCTTTGGAAGCTGATAACACCAATACCCATGCCAGGTATTGGTTGTCCAGATTGCATATGAAGTACCATGTTCCAGGAGCTAATAAAGCTGTGTAAGTGAATTCTTTCTCCTCATCTTGTATTTCTCTTCCTGCTCTTGATATACTCCATTATGTGCAGAATTCCTATGCCACACAATTTTATTTCTATTATTTATTTTAAATTAATAAGGATGGAGCCCGTGATTCCCTAGAAAATTGTTCAAGTCAGGCTACTTTTCAATGTGAACTTAGCTGAGTAGCAATCCACAAGGGCCAAGTAAACATTAGAGTTGGAAAGGAACAGCTAAATACATTATAAATCTCATTTTTCGTAGTATAATGAAACAGGTTTTGAGAAATTCTCTATTGATTTTTCCTTTTTGTCATCAATGATGAATGACCTCTGTCACTTTTGAGGTTTTATTATTTAATGTCTTTTTTTTTTATCAATTTTTAAACATCTGTTGACTGTGTATTGTACCTATCCACTGACCAGTGGTGTTTATTTTGAGTTGTTTTGTGCTTGATTGTTTTATTGAAGACACAAAAAATACTCCCAATTCTACCTACCACAAATTCATAATCTGATTTTCCCTTTCCCCCACGCAAACAGAGGGGCAGCATTATTGGTAGAAGCAGCGGAAATGGGTGATCCTGATGCACAGTATGCTTTGGGTTGTCATTTAAGAGTTGAGGTGAGGGAACTCTTAACGCTTATATTGTGATGAAATCAATAAAGTATATATGTATGTGTATATATATATATATACACACACGCACATGTATTATGTATGTACGTATATATATACACATGTATTATGTATGTATGTATATATATATATATATGTATTATGTATTATGTATGTATGTATATATGTTTTGCAAACTTTGCTAACTTTGCGTTTATGATTATAATCATTTGTTGATGCTTCCTTGAATCACTTAATGACTGTCATTTCTATTTGCTGAGTTAAGATTTGGATTTTGTTTTTTGTGATTAATAAATAAGATATATTAGCTTGGGGAGAGTGATAATAGGCTAAAGTGCAGAAAAAATGGCCTGACGGCAATATAATGCAATCATAATGGTGAATTACTATCGGTTTCTTGTTTCTTTTCTTTTCTGGTTATGAAGCACCACTTTAATTTGCTTCACAGATCTGATATTGATACATGAGACAAAATTCTTAATGAACCAAAAATAGAAATTGTCCTCTCTCTGGATAATTTCTAGAAAGGAATGTGATCGATACTATTCCTATTTGTTTTTAATAATATTCAAGAAGTATTTCTCAATTTGAATCTACAAAAAGTGAAATTATATATTAATGTTTTATTAATTTTTATACATATCTATATATTTACTCATCTTATATATATAGTATTCTATATATTTGTAGAATAATTGTAACCCCATATCAAATACATCATATACATATATAGTCTCTATTTGTCATATATATATATATATATATGTATGTATGTATATTTGTTTATATATGTATTATATATGCATAGTTTGTTTTGTGTGGTTCTGTTAAATTTCTACGAAGTACAGTCAGAAATTTCTACCATATATTCTTATTCACTCTCGAATGAGTTTTTCCATATTTACATTATTGGATACGTTGGGAAGTACGAAGATCCAGAGAATTCTTTAGTTTTTTTTTTTTTTTTTTGCTAAAATATTTTTTTAAAAAATTAATTTTGGAGACAGAATGATTTTTTCCACTCTGATCAACAAGCATTTTATTATTTGGAGAAAGCTGTGGACCAGGTACGCGACTTTATGGAAGGTGTCTTCTTACCATGATTTAAAAATGTTCATCTAAACCTTACTTGGACTATGCTTTGTTCTAGTTGCATCCAGGTGCTCTATACCTTTTGGGTGCTGTATATTTGACAGGCGACTGTGTCAAGAAAGATATTGCTTCTGCATTGTGGTGTTTCCACAGAGCATCTGAGAAGGTAATAAGAAACAAAATATACCAATTAATCAAATTTCAGCCACTGGTTTTCGATAAAATGCTTGCAGCTGGTTCTGTATTTTCACTCACTGTTGTTTTCTTTATGCTCCTTTCTCATCTGTCTGGTCAATTAGACTTTAAGTTCAACATATATTGGAATTCAGATGTCATTTAATCATGTATGCTGTTATTGTTAATTTGGTTGACATACTTGAATTTAAAGATGACCAAAAAACAGTGAGTTCATCTCAGCTGAAGTATAAGTATATATAGAAAAAATATTAAAGAGGAAGAAGGCTACCGCCTATGTCCCTTAACCTGAAGCTAGGTACACCCAAAAACATCTTTTACAAAACCTGTACAACAAAATAGTAACACCTATGGCAACACAGTCCCTCAAACTTGAGCATTTAAATTGTATGTCTTTCGCGTAGAAAATATATTTTAAGCCGAACTTAATCTTATAAGCTGACTTTATAAAGTGAGGTTTGCACCCCACTTACATATTATTATTTGAGAGACCCGATACTGAGTAACATGATAGGCCCAACAAATTTAGTTATAATAGATTTTGATACTATCTCAGAAACTGAACTTTAAGCATGACGAAACCTTACAAACTGGTTTTGTAGGGTGAGTTTTACATCTTATGTAACGTTATTAGGTCATATCTCGAGTCAATATGAGATCTCTAATAATATGCACTATGCTTGGAAATATAAACTAAATTCTAGGTCCTCTTAAAGCCTTAGAATGTTTTTAGGCTGATCATTAGTGTTGGTGAATCCAGTACTAAGTTCCTTGGACAATGACTTCTTTCTAATAAAATGACAATCGATCTATTGTGTTTGGTTCTTTCATAAACAATTGGATTGGAGACAATATTAAAGATGGTTTGATTAGCATAATATAGTTTCATTTGCTTAATTTCACAAAATTTCAACTATAGTAATAGTTGCTTAATCCACACAAGTTCATAGGTGGCCAAAGCCATAGATTTATATTCAGCTTCTGCTATGGATTAGGCAACAACACTTTGTTTATTGCTCTTTAAGAAATAATCCCTCTAATGGATATACATTATCCTATGGTGGACCTCCTATTAGTGGGGCAACCAACCCAATTTACATTACAATAACCTGAAACTTGAGTATTTTCTTGTCTTCATACAACAATATTTGTCCTGAAGTCTTTTTGACATCTTTGGGAATCCAAATCACATGATTCCAATGGTTAATGTGAGGATACCGCATGAATTGAATAACAACTCCAACTACATGAGAGATAAATGAGTTTTCTCACCATCACCAAGCTCCTATATCTCTCAGGATTTGAAAAGATTTCACCTTGGTCCACCATTTGCTTTTGATTTGGTTAATGGGTGCTTGCAATTTTCCATCCCTCTCCTCCAAAATATCAAGAACATATTTTCTTTGTTGAACTACAAAACCTTTCTTTTACTAAGCCACTTCAATAACAACAAAGTATGTAAGATAGCTAAGATATTTGGTTTGAAAGTGACTGAATAGGTGGTCTTTTAGTTGAGAAATCCAAGTGGCATAATATTTTGGAATAACTATATCATCAATATAAACCATTAGAAAAACACAATTCATAGGAGAAGGATGATAATATAAACACTTGTGATACTACCCTCCACCACCATGCCACACAGTGATGATCCACACTACTTTTGCCAAACACTTCTATTCTCCCAATAGTGGGATAGAAGGGTGGTTGCCCCCACTATAGAGTAGCTTTTGTATTTTTATGGTCACAATCTGTAAAATAAGTTTTGGCCAAGTTCAAGAGGGGAGATGAATTGAACTCCTTTAAAAATTTTCTCAAATGTATTTTCCAATGCGAGGAATGAAAAATCTTGAAAGAAACTATTCAAGATAATATAAAATGCAATCAGCAAAGGTACAAAACTAATTCCAGGATAATAACAATCACACATAATCAGTAAACTGAAGACAGATTTTAATTCTGGAAAACCAGTAGACTGTTAAGCAAGTTCTGAAAAAATAGTGTACAGTAAAACCAATTGTTTAAAGATTAATTCAAGAAATTAAAGAATTCAATCAACTCCAAGTTAACAATGAATTACTGATTCAAGAACCTATTATTAAACAAAATAAACTTTGTTTAATATCAGAAAACTGTTTTTAACCACTAATTATGGAAAGTCAACTTTTCTGGAAAAATAGATGGATGAACAGAAAACCCAGTGAATTAGAAAACTGTCTGTTTCAAAAAAGAATCGAATAAATTGTTTATAGATGTATTTTATGATTTAAGAGATACTTAAATATTAATCAGAACCAATCAATTAAAACAGTTAATGAGTTTTTATCAGATTCTGAAAAATCAAGAAGATTAACAAGATTTATCAATAACAGTCAAGAGAGAGCAAGACAGAACAAGACACAGCAAATTATCCTGGTTCATCCTTTCACAAGAGTTACATCCAGTCCCTTACACCGCTTTAAGGATTTCCACAATGAAAAATATCTAACAGATAAGTTTACAACACAATCTTGCAACTCGCAAGAATACCCTGCACCCTGCAGAAAACAATTCGCTGAAACCTACAACAGATCAAGAACTATACAGTATCCACTACATAACCCAGAAAACACCTAACTGAACCCTTCAGTAGGCTCACAACAATACAGTACCCCCTGTACTCACAGAATTACCAAATCAGGTAATTCAATACAGAATAAACTTCAGTACAAAGAAAGATTTCGTATAACCACAATGGCACAAGCACTTCTATACAGAAACAAATTGCAAAAGTAATAAAAGCAAGAGTATAGAAGGCTTATTCAGAATGATTAGATCAATAGTATAGCAGAAGCAGTCAATTCAAAGCTCCAACAGTATTGAGAAAACAATTCTTGAAGAGTTTTTTGAATGATCTTGATCACAAAACCATTAGGAGCTTTTCTTTTTCTCTCGTAAAAACTCAGAGCACTTGATTTGAAAATGATTTAGAATGATTTCGTTATTTTCCAAAATTCCGCGCTAATTATTTATAGACAACTGTCATTTAAAATTCAGTTGATTGTTTTGTCAAATAGTCGACTGTTTTTCTCCAGTTAGTTAAAACAGTTGTTCAAAACTCAAAATCTGATTTTAGTAATTTATCAAAACATTAGTAAAATCAGATTTGAAAACATGGAGCTTATCCTTGATTAAAAATGCATATAATGCTGAATTGAATCAAACTTGCTTCACACACTAAGTTGTAGACCGATTCTTCAAATCTTCAAGTAATCTTCATGTAATCATTGTTAGATCATCTGGAATCTTCTTAATTGATTGGCTTCATCAAATCTTCATAGCCACTCACTGGTGCTTACACAACCATTATAGGTGAATTGATCATGGCACAAATCGCTCATTCCACATCTGCAGAGTTGATGGGTTTCAAAATCACCATTTTACCCCTAGTCCAACTCCATTTTGGGGATGTTTGTGGCTGTTAAAATGATACCATTGGTTAGACCTGAATGAAAAATCTATCCCTGCTCAAGTCAGCAACAACGGTGAGGAGCCAGACAAAACCTTTCGCTCTTCTCAATGGTCTATGTAGACGAGTTAGAAAAAAGTAATACTAATAATGTTTTTCCACATATTTCATTCCACAGTTTTGCGCAATGGGATATTTTATATACCCACTCAGTAACAGAATTTGTTACATAAACTTTACAGTTGTCTAACATATATAATTTTTATATCTGAAAAACTAATTATGTCTTAACATTTCCCCTCAAACTTGAGATACATAGCAAAGTCTAAGTTTGTTTCAATTCTTTTCAAATTGATCTTGAGTTAAGGCCTTGGTCAAACAGTCAACTACTTGAAATCTTGAAGGTACATGATGAACATCCACTTCTCTCCTTAAAATCATATCTCTTATAAAATGAATATCAATTTCTATGTGTTTACACCTAGCATGCTGAACTGGATTAGAAGCTAATGCCTTTGCACTGAGATTATCACACCAGATCATCGATGGTTGCTTTAATCTCAATCCAAGTTCATTTAACAATGAATTTAGCCACTTAATCTCTGAAGCACCATCAACTAGGGTCCTATATTCGGATTCTGCACTTGAACGAGAGACAACTCTTTGTTTTCGTGAAGACTAGGATATCAAATTATCATCAAGATCAACACAAACTCCTCCTATTGATTTCCGATCATCTAAATCTGTAGCCCAATCTGCATCTATGAAAGCCACAAGTCTCATGTGTTTTATTGGCTTGAAATGTAGACCAAGTTGAAGTGTCCCTCTGAGGTACCTGAAAATTCTTTTCACTCCCTGAAAATGTGTCTCTGTAGGTTGCAGCAATAATTGACTAAGTTTGTTTTCAGAGAAGGCAATATCTGGCCGAGAATTAAGAAGTTACTGTAATGAGCCTATGCTCTGTGATATAAAGTGGGATCAACCATCTTTTCACCATCATTAGTTGAGAATTTACACCCTGTAACCAAAGGAGTTGCTGCAGCAGCACAATTTGTCATGCCAAACCTCTTCAACACATGTAGAATATATTTGCCTTGATTATGATAAAAACTTGAGTTATCCCTTCGAACTTCAATTCCCAAAAAGTAGTATAATGAGCCTAAGTCTTTCAAGGCAAACATCGAGTTTAGTTTACTAGTAAATTCTTTGAGAAAATTTGAGTCATTGCTTATCACCAAGATGTCATCAACATAAACAAGTATGAACACAGTAAGCTTGAAATTAAGAAGATAAAATAATGAGATGTCACTCACAACGTTCTGAAAACCCCATTGTTGTAAAGTGAGTCGTAGACGATTAAACCATGCACGTGGGGCCTGTTTGAGTCCATAGATAGCTTTCACAAGTTTACACACATGTTTTGGACGTTTTGGATCAATGAACCCTTCAGGTTGTTTTATAAAAACATCTTCCTTAAGATAGCCATTTAAGAATGCATTATTCACATCTAGTTGCTTCACATCCCAATTGAAAGTAACTGCAATACTAAGGATGATGCGAATGGAGGTTGGCTTAACAACTGGACTGAAAGTCTCAGTATAATCCATTAGCTTTGAATTTTGTCTTGTAAACTCATTTACAATTTACTAATTTTTGGTTGCCTTCACAAGGTACTAAAACCCATGTTTTACCCATGTTTTACTGTGTTGTAGAGCACATAACTCTTCTAACATTGCTTGCTTCCAATAGGAAGTAGAAAGGACTTCTTTAGTTGTTCTGGGTTCTAAGTTGCTGTTTTGTAGACTTTGGCCAATAGAACCAATGTAGGGAATCTTGGGTTTGTAAACTCCAGCACGAGATCTAGTTATCATTTGATGTTGTATTGGTTGTTGTACTGAATTCTCTGCTTCAAGAGAAAGAAAGTCTTTTGAGTTCTCACAATCTGGCTGTTGGATTTGACTATGATAACTTGGCCTGTTTGATGATGTGTAGCCTGAACTCAACATTGGTGAAACATTTCCTGGTGCACTAGAGCTGTTGATATTGTTTCCTGATGATTTTGAAACTGAATCACATGTGTGTGAGCTGGATGCACGCAGAGGACTGTCCATTTGACTATCCATTTGAGTTCTTGTGGCTTCTTCACTTTGTCCATTTCTTAGTTTGTATTTTGAGTCATGAACAATAAATGGTATAATACATTAATTTCCAGAAGATGATGCTCTTCTATCAAGAGAACCTACAACACAAGGAAAACTAAAAGCATAAAAAATTACATGTCTTGAAATATAGACACGGCCAGTGGAACTCAAGCATTTGAATCCCTTATGTTGAGGTGCTGGTCCTAGATATACACACTTTTGACTATGATACTGAAAATTATGTGTGTTGTAAGGTTTCAAGCATGGATAACAGGCACACCCAAATGACTGCAACCCTTTGTAATCTGGTGTCTCATGAAACAGAACAAACAAAGGAGTAGATCCTTAGAGAGTCGGTGTTGGCAATCGATTTATGAGATACACAGCTGTTTGAAAAGCTTCTACCAGTAGGTGAGAGGTAGCTGAGCTTGCGCTAACAAAGTTAAACCCATCTCTTCAATGTGCCTATGCTTTCTCTCGGCCCTACCATTCTGCTCTGAGGTACATGGACAGGTATACCGCATTTCAATCCCATTAGCTTGAGCAATTTGGGCAAAAGGTTTATATTCAGTTCCATTGTCACATTGAATTACTTTAATTTTTGTACTCAACTTATTTTCCACTAGAGCTCGAAACTGATTGAAAGCATGTATTGCTTCTCCCTTGTGACGTAAGGGATAAATCCAAGTAAAGCGGCTAAAGTCATCAATAAAATGTATATAAAACTGGAAACCATTTGTTGATTGTGTGGGTGATGGTCCCCACAGATCTGTATGAATTAATTCAAGTGGTAAGGAAGCATGAGAGGTAGAGTTGGCAAACGGTAGAAGTTTTGATTTTCCATATTGACAGGCTTCACAGAAGGAAGTTGTACATTGAAGTTTAATTCCACAATTATTTAGAATTTGTTATAAGATTCTAGTACTGGGATGACCCAATTTACAATGCCAAGCCATGAATTTTTTTTGTTCCTTCTCCTTCACTGTAGCCAGATTAACCTCTGGTTGTCTTTGAATATTGTTTGGTTGTTCAGCTATCAGATACAGCCCGTGAATTGCCTTCCCTCGTGCTATGCGTTGGCCTGTCCTCTTGTCCTTCACAACACACATTCCATTAGTAAAGATAACCTTTACTTGATTATCTCCTGTCAACCTATCAACACTTAAAAGCTTCTTAGTAGCAGAAGGAACTATAAGCATATTTCTAATGCTTAAATTAGACTTGGGCAATGAAGTATTTCCAATACCAACAATATCAACTTTCTCTCCAGTACAGGTGAAAAGATATTTCTTACTAGTTGGAGCAAATTGATTAAGTTGAGTGGCCTTTGGAGCCACGTGGTAAGAAGCACCAGAGTCCATATACCAAGATGAATCATTCACCGTTTGAGGGACTGCATAGAATGCTGATGGATGCTGCGAAAAGTTGTGATGATTCATTTGTTCTGATGGAGTATGAAAACTCTTATCAAACCTGTGCCAACAATTTGTTACAGTGTGTCGCATAGTTGACAGAGTTGCCTTCCTCCTCGGTTGTAGCCTCCTCTTCTTCCTTTGAATCTTCCTCGACCACTGTTACGTCCACCACGCGAGCCACGCCATTGATCAGTTTTATCTGATGAGTGTTTTCTTGAAGAATCAAGTTCATCTCGGTGAGCTATATTGAGAGTGTAGAGAAGTGATTGAGTTGTTCGAGTCTGCTTTTGAAAGCAAGTAGTGTTGACGATGCTTTAACCCAAGTCAGATTTGCTTGGTCTATCAACTTCACTATGATTGGATTATAATCGGCATCCAGACCGTTTAGTGTATGCAAGATTAGGTCATCAACAGCTATTGGGGCACCAGCAAGGGTAAGTTGATTAGAAATCCCTTTCATTTTAGCGAGATATTCCTCCATCTTCAAATTCCCTTTGCGAGTCTGATGGAGATTCGTCTTAATCACCATGACTCTAGACTTCATCGACGCACAGGTAAGTTCCTTAGCGCTTGTCCATAACTCCTGTGCCGTTTTGCAGTGAAGAAGTTGTGCTCTAACTTCTACCGTCGTTGTGTTTCGTAACCAGCCTACGAGTAATTTGTCTACTGCAAACCATTCTTCGAACGCTGGATTTGAGATTGTCATCGTGCCTTCAGCGATGCGGCGAGGAGGTGCTGCTCCTGTGCCGTCAATGTGCGACACAAGTAGATTTCCTTCGATAAGAGGAAGAACTACTAATTCTCACACAAAATAGTTGCTTCGATCCAGCTTGATTGAAGCGATTTGGCTTGATGCGTTGAACAGCGAATACGTCTTCATCATAGAGGAAAAAGACACTGCGGAAACGTTGCTTGAGATTGACATTTTTTTTTTCCGCTCTTGATACCAAGTTAGAAAAAAATAATACTGATAAAGTTTTTTCACAGATTTCATTCAATGCACAGTTTTGCACAGTGGGATATTTTATACATCCACTCAGTAACAGAATTTGTTACATAGGCCACAAGAGTCATACGCATGTCTAACATAAACTTTACAGCTATCTAACATATATAACTTTTATATTTGAAAAATTAATTATGTCTTAACAAGAAGAGATGAGAATGTTGTGGTTGATAAGTGCTGGACTAAGATGCATTGATACAGTACATGTACCAGGTACGACATGTATCTAACAGCGATTTGTCTCATCTTAGAAACTATCGGATATGATACATTCAAATATGTTTATAGTATGTATTTATGCATGTACAAAATTACAAAAATAAAATAAATGCTATTGTAATTTTTTAAGAAACCATATTAAAATTGAAAATCATTATTAAATATGATCCAAAATAATCTGTCAAAACTCTTACGTGTATACAAATTATAGTTTTATACGAACAAGTGATGAGAGTGAGAGTTGCTTCTATCAACATTTGTTATAACAACACTTGTTTTGTAATTAAGTGGTACTCATAAATCAATTCCTAAAATTGATTTCGTGGAATAAATCACAAAGATTATATATTTTATGTTTGTTTAATGTTTGGAAATAATGTAAAAATAAAAATGATATATACCAGTGAAATGTTATATATGAGGCTATTTTAGGAAAAAGGAATTGGGGGGTGGATCCTTGGTACATTTCTTATTTCGCATGGGGTAATAAATAAGTGGCAGACCCTCACTGATCAAGTCTTTTATTAGATTAAGGTTTAACCCAAAGGACAACAAGAGTAATGCTGGACTATTAGTTATGCCAAAAAGCAACAGTTCTAACTTACAAGCACTTTTTGTACGTATATTAAGCACTCTTTTATTTTTAATTACTGATACTCTGCAGATATGTATTTTAAACGTATCTAAGTGCATTTGTGTCGGATATGTCCTCGACACGGTATGTTGAACGTATGGGTGGATTATAGGTGATGGTCATACTAGACATAATAAGATTAGGAATAAATGCATTGGTAAGAAGTTGGGATAACTCCTATTGTAGAAAAGATGGCCAATGTGATTTGGGCATGTGACTACTTGTAAAACCCAAATATGGACAGTGGATTAAGAGTAGCCAAATCTTTAGAAGTTGGAGACTGAGAAAAACACTAGGCAAATCAATAATATTTATAAGTCAATAATTTGTCTGTGGACATGACATACGACAACGTTTTGGCATTGTTTGTCCACGTAGCCAACTCCATCTAGTGGGATAATGCTTGGGCGCTATATGAATTTCTTTTTGTCAGCAATAAAGTTGGGCACTATATGAATGCGTAGCTGTACATTAGTATATGTATATACTTCTCATGATTAGGATTTACCTAGCTGATGACTCTGTATTTCATTACTTCAGAATGATCTACACTGATAATACATCCTCGTGTAGTCAATTTTAGTACTTAATGTTGCACTTTAAAAGTTTTATTATTGTAAGAGAAAAATTGCGCCTGAATATATGGTCCTTGAAAATTGTGTGGCCCTCTTAATCTAAAAGAGTTCAACCCAAATAGAGGTTTATTGCCTTTATGCCATTTTTCCCGTGTAAACAAGTGTTTAGCTGCTTTTTTCAGGAGTTTGCTTAGGTTTCTGTTTTTACTCATGTAGGGCCATGCTGGAGCGGCTATAGCATGTGGATCTCTTCTTCTTAAAGGTAAGCTTTGTTATTCTATGTTACTCTCTACTTCCGTTCCCCAGTTATGTGGTATATCATTGTTACAGTCGGCCTTATGGTTGTAGTAAGTACATGATTGGCAACTATAGGCCCTTTTAGCTCTACTAAGATAATCTCTACCATAGAAGCTAAATTTCTTTTGTACATTGAATACTACTACTGATATGTGGGTGGGTACGTGTTTAGAAGAACAACTTGCCATTGCCAATTGATCTCATATCAACCACTTGTTTGGTAGAGTGAAGGAAGAAGAATGGTGATGCAATTATAGTTCCATTGCGTGTTCTAAGTGCTATCTTCCAAGGATTGATGTTGTTTTTTACGTTGCATGGATTTAGGCAGCGAAAGAGATGAATTGAAGTGCAGTTTAGAAGTGTTTGGAGGTAGAAATTCAATGATAAATCTAGGTGAGGTTAGGCTAACATCCTAAAAGTTTAGAGAAGAGTCTTTAAGAGAATACTCAAGAGAGAGTTCTTGAACAAGGAGAAGAGGCTCAATTTGGTATGCATTTTAATACTCATTCATAAACTCCATTCTCAAAGCATGAATCACCTATCTCTAGGCTTAAAAGATGATTAACCTTAACTTGTCTTGCAAGTTTCTCAACAACTCTCTAATAAGAGTTTGACTAGTAGTAAGTCATGAGTTGAGAGTATCCTCTCTATTGAGAGAGTACCATGTGTACAAGGTAGCTTGCAGTCAAGTTATTAATTCATCTCTAATGAGAGGTGGACAAGTGGCAAAAGAAGCTCCTATGTAGTGCTTACTTAGAGTGTCATGTGGTGTCTTTTTGGATCCATTCTTCTTAGGTGGTGCCTTTTTAGAGGCTTATTTCAAAAGGTGGATGTCCACTTATTCTTATGGGCTTCAATGGCCGCAATCCTATAACACTTGGCTCAAAATATAAAATCCAAAATCTTATTTTATATGGTTTAAAATATAAGGTCCAAAATAAATTCTACATTATTTTTATACAATTTTTACAAATAGAAGTCTCGTAATCTTAAAACTTCAAAATCTCTAAAATGATCTCCGTCAATATCTCAATATTGAACTTAGGTTCAAATATCTTCTTGGAGGCCAAATGAATCCCATCTAAGTCCAATATCTTGTTAATCCCTTGATTAAGTTTCTATATCAGCAACTTTTTGTTAATCCCTTGATTAAGTTTCTATATCAACAACTTTTTTTTTGTCTGAAGTCTTTGAGATGGGTGTGTATCAAATGGGAAGAGAGAGAATTCATATAGAAAATAATCTTTTAAAAAATGGGATTCATTATACTATTTCTCATCTATTCTATGTATGTTTCCTTCTTTATTTTCTATTAATTAATTTTTATTTCTATTTTTTTATACCATGACTATAATTTCCATTTTATTTAAACCACTACGTTCAATATATTTTTATTCTATCTTTCATTCAATTCTTATACAAAATATTATAATGGCAACAAATTTATTTCCATATTATTTTACAGAACAAATGTCAGAATGCCAACATTTTTTCACGCTTAAATTATTTTTGGTTTTGTTCCTTTTCTTAAACCAATTACATTTTAATCTAAACATTTTAATTAAGTATTTTCAATTTGTTAGTGCATAATAATTTATTTCTTCAATATAAATATAAAAATTACACTTCATATTTTCACTCATTATATACTTATTGCATTTTTTTTAAATCCTTCCAAAATTTTATTCTACTATCCACAATTTTTAAAATTTCTTCTATTTTTACATTTTCTACAAACTCCAGTTATATTCCCCTTACTTAGAAATAAAGAATAAATAAGACGAGAAAAGATAACAAGTAAACAATAAATTTGAATGTTTAGTTCTATAGGAAATAGAAATTGAGAAAAAAAAAAATTGAAAATTGTATAATTTGGACATAAGAAATAAAGTGTATGTTTGGATAATAAAATTCCCGTTATCTTTTCACTTGATACAACAATACAATCGAATTTTTTACTTCTTTTTTTTTTTTTTAAGTTTTGCCCAACTTCTTCCACTCTGTATACAAACCAAATTTAATTCATGTTTATTCATTATCCCCACCGAACATGGAATGAGTGTTGAGTCTATAATATAAAGCACCCGTAGAACATGTAGAATGTCCATAGAAATGTATCTAGTGAAAAAGTAGTTTTTATGAGTAAGTAAAAAACATAGGTTGTTGATATACAAATAAGTAATGTGAATAATTCCAGGATAAGATTGATGGGGCCTGGAATAGTTGATTGATTTCCTTTGAACATGCCTTGTTCCATGCAAAGAGAAGATTTATGATTCAGGCTTTACATACTGAACTTCAATAATATTAACACTGCGATGTGATTTTTTTTTCAGTGTGTTGACGGAGGGAGATTTCTTGTTAAATACGAGTTTCATGTTAATTTATTTTGTATTTACTAATTTTTAAAAGAACTTTTAAAAAATTCTCACAGATTAAGTAATGTAGATGCCACTTTTTTAACCAAAAAGATAGGGGGAAAGAACTATGGCTTATAATTGAAGACGGAAAACCCAGCAATTAAAAACTCGAAGCACATACACATCACGCAAAACCCAGCAATTAAAAACTAAAAATTGAATGTGTGCGCCCCCTTCAAGATTTCCACAAATTTAGTATACAATTTGAGAAAGATAAAGTTGAAAACCAATTAATTAAAATCTAATGTGTTTTGTAAAGTGACATTGAATCATACAAAATTTCCAGTAAAAATTAACATATTTTCAGATTGACTAATAAAGTACCAATTAACCTGTTTGCATTTTAATCTGTCACACTTAGGAAGCAAGGAAGTTTTAGATATTCGTATTACTCTCTTTGTAGTGAATAAAGTTGTCCGAAAAGCTGGCTTTTTAGGCTAGCCTCACTTCACTTGAATATCTTCGGGTTGGATGTGGTGGCCTGCATCGCACAACTTTTCATTGTTCTGTATAACGGTACTAACAAAAGGAAATATTGTGTCTCAGGTGTTGAGGTTCCAGAATCGTTAATAAAGTTCAGTTTGAAGAGAGGTGCGGCAGCTCATAGACGAGGGAAGAGTAAGGGAAGTCTTGCAATTAAGCCGGTAGAGATGGCAAGAGAAAAGTTTCAAATAGCGGCGAAAGCAGGGTGTGAGCTTGGATTCAAATGGCTTGCAAGGTTAGAGGAGGAAGAGAGACGGGCACTCACCGAAGGACATTGAAATAAGATTGAGAAGTGCTTTATTTTTTGTAGCAGAACCTGATATGAATTATATCATTTAGCTTCTCTAACTTGTGTGTATCATCTAGTTATCGATGAAAAACAATAAAGCTGTGTATTTTTAATTAATGTGTAGTCATGTATTTATTTAATAATTTCATGAAGAGTTATCACATTATCTGGGTTGGAAGATGAGGCTTTCACTTGTTAAATATTATTTTAATACGACTGACAGACCTTCAAATCACTAAATAAAAGAAATGAATGCTTGGTTGAGTATTTTTATTTTAAATTATTATGTATTTTGTTTATGAATGTGTAATGTGAGAATATTAGTTATTTTAAACTAATTTGAAAATAAGTATTAATAATTTCTTATAATTTTATCTATTTTAAAAAATATACAGTCTTATAAAGTTTTTACGATATTAAAATAAAATTCTATAGTTTTTTAGATATTTTTTATCTGTATATTAATATATATAATACAATTATAGTAAGAAACAAAATTTAAAATAAAAGTCTATACTTTTTTAGATATTTTTTATCTGTATATTAATATATATAATACAATTATAGTAGTTCATAATGCAACAAGAAAAGTAACGATAGATTAATGAAAATAAAATTTTAACTTATGAAAGTTTAAGTTAAATAAATTTTTAAATTTTATAATTCATGTACAAATATTTAATTTTATAATTCAATATTAATATTAATAGATAATAGAATATATATATATATATTAGTAGGAATGATTCATAAATTTCACATTTCACATACTATTCAAAAACTTTTTCAACATCAAAACAAATAATTAAATAGTCTTTTCAACATGTTCACCCAACAAATAATTAGATAATTTCATCAAATAATATCTTTATAAAAAAAAACCTGAAACTTAGGATCACAAATAATAATATAACTCAAAAATTTAGGGATATGGAGCAAAAGTTATCAAAACATAACCAAAATTTAGTATATAATAGAATAAGTTGTGAAGACCACTCTTCTCAATTGATCCTTCAAAAATTGATGATCAAAATCTAAAGAAAAACAAAAAATAAGAAATCTTTAGATTAAATAGGAAGTTACTCTATTTGGAAATTTGATCAAGTAGAAATGATCATCAACTTCTCAGCTATTATAGGGTGTGATCAAATTTTGATGAGGTATGGAATGAGAAATTGAGAGAGAAGGGGAGTTGGAGAGGAAGGGAGAGAATGCGGCAAAGCTGCAGGGTTTATGCTTTTTGACATCCTTACAGAGGTTTTCTCCGAACTAAAATTTTTGTCCTCAAAAATTAGCTTACTAATAAAAGATTAAAATATGATGCTAGTATCTCATCTTTTTATTCTTCAAGTGAAATCACAATATAAGAAATTTCACAACATTTTGACTATATCGATGTTTCCACCACAAAGTTACTTTACTTTAGAATAAAAATATAACTAGCTTTACCTCAAAAGCTAAATTTTTATTTATTTGTACTTAGTTATACTCTAGAATATGAATGAGATCAAAAGATCAAGTATATATTTTCTTAGTTGTGATACATGAAAAATATTACAAATGTTGGCTAACACAGAAGACAAAACAAGCTCATATGAAATAAACATATTCCCTTCAGAATTTCATAAAGACCTATAAACTTTATAGTCAGCTTCTCATATCTAATTGATATGTCTACACTAGTGAATAGTGTAATTAAAAATATAGGTACACTCAAAGATTTCTAAAGACCTTCTTTTATGGTCTATATAAGACTTCTGCACATTCATATATGTGTTCCATCTTTCCTGAATATTTTTTACTTTCTCATTGGTCTGTTATATTAATTCTGGTCCATTCAACACATTCTCGTCATTATGAAACCAACATAAAGGTGTTATGCATTTTCCTCTCTTATAATGCTTCATAAAAATCCATCCTAACTATTTTCTTAGTAATTGTTATTATAAATGAATTTCATCAAAGGTAAAATTTCATTCTAACTACTCAAATATTCCATCAGGTAAGTTCTGAGAAAATCTTTTGAGAATTGAATAGTTCTCAAACTATGGATGATATAATAAGCTAAGTTGAAGTTTGATTTTTAAAGTATCTTGAAGTGCCTGCCAGAAGTAGATGTAAAATAAAATCTTTGACTGATACTTGAGTGAAGAATACATCATGTAATATCGCTATTTTATTTACAAACATAAACTAGCTTATGTATAAAAATCCTCAATTCCATAGGTGGGATATGCATAGTCTTAGTCAATCTATCCACTATTACTCATACTAAGTAATGGTTCTTCACTATATGTGATAATTAGGTGATAAAACTTAGAGAAATATTATTTCACTTTTACATTGGGAATGTTTAACTATGTTAACATACATCTAAGTTGTTGATTATTTAGTCTTCGATGTTCGATAAGATAAACGAGCAGCTACAACTTGACTATACTTTTCTTTATACCGTGTCACCAATAAATCTTCATGAAATCTTGATGCCTCCTAGGTCTGACTTAGAGTAAGTTGAACTTGTCTTCATGACTCTTAAATAACCACATAAATATTTTTATTTCTAAATCTTAAGAATGACATAAATATTTTTACTTCTAAATCTTAAGATACCATTCATTTTCACATGAAAGTCTTTAGTTTCATTTGTATCTATTAAACTTAAATTTTTTTCAATTTGAATCTACCCATTACTTTTCTTTCATATTATTCTAAAAGCTTGTTACATAAAACACATAATTACAATTAATGTGATTTGAAGCGACAATAACTTTCATATTCAAATTATTAAAAATTTCACTTGACTCTATCTATAATTCTTAAGTGTTAATATTTATTTCTCCTTGTGACTTTGTGCATCTGCAAGATCATTTTTTTTTCCTAATAATACTTTAGCTAGAAATTACAATATTTTAAAATTCTACCAACTTGCCTAAAAGAAATTATACATTCTTCATTATTGGGTCTACTACCGTCTTGACTGTATTATATAATATTGATTTTGGAAAAGAAACCAATTGTATAACAATACTACTTTATTTCTACTTAGTCATGTTCAACTGTTGTAGCCTACTCCCAATTCTTGATATTCCACTTCGATCTCTTACAAGTTTGATAGATGAAAACATACTCAATCGCCATCAAAAGAATTTCTTTGGATATTGCTATCTTTTAGTTATGTCTGATACACATTAAATTGTTTTTATAACTTTTATAGTAGACTATATTCTCTATATTTTTGGTTGTAAGTATACAAACCTTTACTTAAACCTCAGAATATCCATTTATTCTTTTATAATCAAACCATCAACTTATATAGTGCTTAAACTCAATTAACTCAAGCTTTTGATCATCACATCTAACACTTTGATTGTCTTCATACTCAAGGTGTTTCCAACAAGATATACCTTCCCTGAATGATACATAAACTTGAAATCTTAATCCTTTAATGGCGTCAGTAATCTATTTTGTCTCTTGTCTAGTCACTTCTAATTAAACAAAATACTTGAGGTTCTTGTGATAATTGAACATGTGAAGCTGAGCACCATAAAGATGTAGTCTCTAGATCTACAAGGCAGTAGTACCATTATCACCATTTTTATGTCACGAGTAGAGTAATTGTTTTCATGGATTTTTATTTTTCTTCAAACATAACTTATCATTCTTTTCTCTTGCCTCTGGACACAACACAACCTATGATGCTATACATTATACTCAAAAAGTTTTTATATGTCAAGATTTACTAATACGAGTGAACTAAAGTATCCTTATATCTGGAATTTCTGGTTGATATAAAGATATTTCAAGTTACACCCTATATTTCAAGATTTTCCATGAATAAAGTTGATTGTTAACAATATTACTATTATGGAAAAATCCTTATATCAAACTCTTGTAACAATGAACTTTATTCATGTAAATTTTTGGTCTCCATGCTCATCTTGGGACATTTCACTAAAGTATTGATTTTACATTGATTGGATCCTCTAGATTACCCTAATTGATATTATATACTCTAAAATTTGCACCTTTACTAATCAAAGCTCCCACTTATACTATTTTTCCTTAAGAATCTCGTCGTTAGCTTTAGGTGCTCCTCGTGCTCCTCCTAAGTACATGATAAAAAACATGTCATCTATATCAATTACAATAGATTTTTCTAAGAAGATAAGGAAACTCATATCTGTATACTCCATGAATATGTCTAGGGAACTTGTCCCTTCGAATGATATATTACATACTCCTAGCAATCATAGTTGGATCCATAAGTTTCTTTCTACACATCTTTACTTAAATGTTTGGATACCTAGGTCTCATGTCTATTTTGGAAAACATTGATGCTTGTGCAACTAGGTCCCTCAAACTGTGATTTTTTAACAATCTCATTTAACTATTGACAAATTTATACATAACATAGATCCCTCCTATTTCTTCTTTATCAACATTGATGTTCTTCATGATAACACACTTTGACAAGATAAACTATTTTCTCCATCAAATCTGTCATTTCTTTTTCAGCTTTACTACTCAGTTAGAGTCGCTTTATGAAGTGTTATTGAAACTAGTGTGTATGAACTCCCTCATCAGCTTCTCACCACCTGATATCTTACTTTATGTGACTTAGATTATCAATGAAGCTTGAGGATCTATATTAAAACATAGATGTCAATACTTAATATCCAATCAAGCCACAACTTATACATTATCCCAAATGTATGATCTCAATTTCACACTCATTCCATTGTCACATCAGTACAAATGATTCATATATTTTACATTCCACAACATTCAAGAATATTTTCAACATCAAAACAAATAATCAAACAAACAAATAGCCTTTTGAACATATTCACCCAACAAACAATCAAACAATTTCATCAAATAACATCCTTGCAAGAGAAATTGAAACTTGGGATCACGTCTCCTTTACATCTAGATCTTCTAACCTAGGATATTATTAGAATGATTAAAACTAACTTTCTTTACCTGAAAAGCTCGATATCAAGGTAATTCTGAAGTCAAACAGTGATATAACTCTAAAATTTTTGAATCTATAATAAGTTATCAAAATATAACTAAAATTTAGTATATAATAGAATAAGTTGATAAAATACTTTTTTCAAGTAACTCCTTAAATATTTATGACTAAAATATAAGAGAAAACAAAGAATAAGAGACTTTTAAAATAAATAAAACTTTATTCTATTTGAAAATATGATAAGATGTATTACTAATAATTTTTTACTCTTCAATTATTACTGGGTATGATTAAATTTTAAAATAAATAAGGAATAGAATGAGAAAAAAAAAAATTGGAGAGGAAAGGAGAGAATGACATATAGGTGGAAGGACTATGCTTTTTGACATTCTTACGTGAGGTTACATAAGAGTTGAGATATTTTGGTATTCCAATTCCTTTTTATAACTAGTGTTCTTAAAAATATTTTATTTTTAATTATATCGTTATGTCTTTAGTGACTAATCTGAATATAATTATTTTATTATTAAAAGTAAATCATTATATAATTATCTAAAAATAATTGATTTTAAGAAAAACACTTTTTGTTAAACAAAAATCATGATCCCTCTGTCTCATGTATTTACTAATGTTTTGTTCATTTTCGCATCAGTTTAAAGGAAAGAAAAATATGCGAGTGCGATGACAGGTATATGAAGGAGGATTTCGTTCACCGACAACATAATTGATTTACTTATACAACATAATGTAATTAATTATCTTAGATAATATAATTAATTTAAATATTAAATAATAATAATAATTTATATCTTACATTTTTATATTATGATAAACTAATAGAGTGAAATAAAATAATTTAAATTTTAAAATTTTATAAAATAATTTTAATTTATTACTGTAAAATATATATATATATATATATATTTTATGATGATTTTTATTTTATTTAAAATTTGTATTTCAAAAAATATTTTTTACATTAAATTATTTTACTAAATTATGAATGGTAACATGTATTAAACAATGGAAGATGATGTTATAAGTAAATAATTTATAATGGAAGAGATTTTTAATTTGAAATGAGTTATATATATATATATATATATATATATATATATTTATAAGAAAAATATTTTACTAAATTAAATCACCCAAATCATTAAAACTTCTTTTTTATTTTTTTCTTTAGTCTAAAAACAATTTTTAGTATATTTTGTAGGGATTTAGTTAATTTTTTAAAATATAAGTGATATAATAAAATGAACTACGAATATTTTATTATTTAAATATAAAAAACACGTTAATTAGTCAAATTTTATTTCATAAAATCGTACTGAGTTTCGTAAAAACCTTATAAACACAGAAGTTTTCTCTTAATTATATATATATATATATATATATATATATATATATATATATGATATGAATGTAATAATATATAAATGTTAAAAAAATATTATATATTTCTCTTCCTTACTTTCTTTTTCTTCTCTGAAATCTACCATTATGAATAAAAGGGGAGGATCACCAAAATTTGATGAGAAAAGAAACACATTTACAGAAGAAATGGACAAAAAGAAATGTCCCAAAAGCGGTTTTGGATATCGTGGGCGCTTTCTGCTGTTTTGAATTATGATGATTTCTACCACACCAACACTTTTCCCAGAGCTTGAATTGTTATTTTTTAGAGAATGGTAGAACCTATGTGTAAGTTTCCATACTTACTCATGATTGAAATATCATTTATGTCACACACCATAATACAAAAATGGCAAAATTAGCAAAACTAAAACCAGATGGGAGTAATATCCACTGGTAGAGAGTGCGCTTCAAATCTTTTCTGTGACTTTTTTTCTTTTTTGTCTTTGTCTCGGACAGATGTGACAAACATTATGGGTTCTAAATTAATTTCCTTTTGTATCCTAACATCCATTCCATGGTGGCTTTTTATATTCTGATTATCTCTGTTACTAAAGTTCATTGTAAGCACTCGTGAATGTGGTGTTTCAAACTGCAAGCATTGTTAGTTAAATGTTACCTCAATTATATAAAATACATTTCTTTGTTAGCCCCCATGGATGGCAGTACTGTCAAAAACGACTTTTGAGTTTGTTTTTTTGTATTATTTAGCTTTTGAGGTTACTTGTGTGCATGCTTTGCAACAACTAACCTTATACGGGTAAGGCATAAAGTGGTAAGAGTTGTTTTTTAGGAAGAAAAACTCTGGTTCAACTTGTACTTTTATTATGTAAGTTTCAGGGAAAGTTCTAATATAATAAATAGATGGACATTATTATCTTATAAAGGTACAGTAAAAAATTCATTTGTATTTTTTTTTCATAATCTTGTTTTGTGTAGTCTTCTTTTATCTTCAATGTCTTTATAACGTGACTTTGAAGCTTTGTCTATTATACTTTATCGTATATCTATTAAACGTTTAGAATGGAAACTTTTGCATTGATTAATATTTTGCGTCTTCAATGTATATTTTTGAATGTTTAACCATTAAAAAGTTTTTCATTCATATATTAAACTTGACCATTGAGAGTTGATATATTAATCCATATTATTTTACATGAATCTTGTTTTACACTATATCCTTTTTACATGAGCTTTGATGCAATCACGTGTTTGAACCTTTCAAAAGTTTTTTTATCATTAGAAAATTGAACATTGAAGCTTTGACACATTTTTGTACTTAAACTTTTCATAATCATGTACTACTCATCATCTTCTTTGTATTAGATGTTTTATATGGAAACTTCTTATCTGAATAATTGTTCACGTTTTGGACATGCAACTATTATTATTTTGAATTTTTTCTATATTTGAATCTTTGACTTCTGAAACTTCAATTTGCTTTAATAATCTTCTACACAAATTTCACACTTAGCTTTTTCAATCATCTTCTATTAGACATATGATATAGAAACTTTTTATTTGATCTTAATGTGTGTCTTTAAGTTTTGTAATCATTTTTGAAAATATTTTGAACATGATTCACAGTGATAATCTACATTAAAACACTTAGGTCAATTAGAATCATATATTAGAATCGTGCATTAAAAAAGACCTTCTACTTTAGAATTTTCATTGTAAATATATTTTTCAAAAACTTTCTAAGTCTGTATAAATTTTAAAATAAATTTAATTTAGTAGAATATTATTTCAAAACCAAATCAAATCTTTAGAATTAGAAGATTTCATTTGTCTTTCAAAGATTTACCTTTTTAATATAAAAACCCTCCTTTCTTTAAATATTCAAAATATTATTTCATACCATAAGCTTGAATAAGTTTTATTTCACTTATAGAATATATTTCATTTGAAATACTCAAGAAATCAAATAAATCAAGTTTTAAACATGCTTTGTTGTTTGTTCAAAAAACATAACTTTCTATATCAGGTTAATTAACATATTTTGATTTAAATTTTCATTAATAACATAAAAAGTGAGTTCCAAAAACATTTAAGAATAATTTGAAATCAATTCTAGAAACATAATCATTGAGTTAGAAAACTCCCTGTCAGGATAGATTTTCTATAATAAGATTGAAGGTGTGATAGTTTGTCATGAAGATAAAGATCAGATTGTCTGATACATTCAGAATGACAATTCCTTCTGAATCGTCTTATCCGTTATGGTCGTCTAGTGCCTATATATTATAGGATCATCTAATGAAATCGTTTGGGGTGACCATGTGCTATTGTATCATGTAACAATATCGTCTGTTATTTTGAATGTCGTATGTTACTTTAACAATGCATGATCGTCTAATAGCTTTAATCAACTTAGAACATCTAATGAATATGCCTACTTAGTAGCTTTGTTAGAAATCTTAACATATCTTATAGTGTTATCATCAAAACTCCTAGAATCTCATATAATGAGATTGTCTTATGGGTATTAAATTGTTTAGATGGTTCTGGATCATCTAACATCTTAATACACAAGAGATTGGACCTTTCCAATTCTAGTGCTAATACTAAACTTTTTTTAAAAATAGAAAAATCATAAATCTGGTTAGTTATATGCTTTCTATACCACTATCCTCAAGTTTCTAATTCGGGCTATATGAAAGATCAATGCTAATCAAATGATTCAAAGTCTGAAGTTGAGTATGTTGTAGCAGATTTTGAGAAAAAGTTCAAAAGGAATCATTCTAACCCTCAACCAGATTAGATGTAAGAGTAAGTCTTTCTTGAAGGGTTATATCGACTAAAAGAGAAATGCATTTGGAAGAGCACCAAAGTTCATTATAGAAATTTACTTTATCACCCTGACCAATAGTCTAGGAAAGTATTCTTCAAAATACTATCATAAAACTATTTGATCCCAAGACAAATAGAAGAAGATTAATGAGCATAAATCTCAATATATTTAAAGCGAAGGAATCCATCATGCATTAGACTAAATCAAGGTAGATAATTATATGTAAAATCTCATGCAAGTTGAAGAAGGTAAGCTTTATTCTCAATCTACAAATCCAAGACCTGAATGTTAGAATATTATTATCAGAAAAACAAATCGTAGAATATCAGAGATAATCAAGGGAATATCAGAGAATATCATAAATAATCAAGGGAGTATCAGAGAATATCAGTAGAATATCAAAGAATATCAAATGTATTTATTTAGAATAATTTCTATATTTAGTTCCCTAGAATTTTATATTAAGTGAGCTATTATAAACAAAAAATACACACTCAATAAAAAACACCTTCTTCCATGTTATCATATTCTTTGTTCTTTCTTGTTCATAGTTATCATATCCTTGTCCAACCTTTCTTAACCCTCGATACCATCGCAAGATGGTATCAGAGCGGTGTTAGATCCTGGAAACTCAGAAACCAACATCATTGTACCATTATCCCTCACAGCCGAAAAAAAAACCAAAAATGTAATTTTCAAATGATGAAATTGGCAACAACATGAATCAAAACCAAAATAACTCTTCAACCATTACTGATGAGCAAATTTTGCAAATTGC
>Ga0099824_1000518_pt1 | contig 46199 bp, 20 predicted proteins | sample SiratrowhiteBW_FD_76837 | JGI IMG/M metagenome (GOLD analysis project Ga0099824, IMG submission 76837) | Root nodule microbial communities of legume samples collected from California, USA - Siratro white BW | ecosystem: Host-associated > Plants > Roots > Nodule | place: USA: California... | reverse complement strand
TGAATTAAAAAACAAAAAAAGAATTAAAAAAAAAAAACTTAAATTGTTGCAAAAACTTTTAGGGAAAAAAAAAAAAAAAAAAAAAAAACCCTTCAAAGCTAATGTTTGAGAGAAAACTTTAAATAAATACTTATGCCTTCGATCTCATAATTCTTTTTTAATTTAGAATGATTTTTCTCTTTAAATTTAATGAATCAATACCTTCAAAATTAATAAGAATACATAATGACCAAAAACTAGACTTTTTAATATTAGTACTTTTACCATCTAATACACTTTGGAATGAATTAATAGTAGATCACTATGGCTCTTGAGTATTATTCTTTTTAAATTCATTTTATCATCCATTGTTTTTTTTTTTCATTTTGCTTCTTTGACTAATCTCAAAATTATAAAATCAGAATCTAGAAACAAAGCAAAAATTGTAGAAACAGTCTGCAAACAAAGCAAAATGTTCTCTTGCAATTACTTGTTGTATCTCGTACAAGCTGTTGCATTATTTTCTCCGCATCATCAGTTAATGTTTTTTTTTTTTTAAGTTACTATCAAGTTTAATAGCAATTTTTGCAATTGATACCATCCAACAAAGTGAGATTTTTAAAAAGGTGACTGCATAGTTTGTTTTTTTTAAGGTGTCGTGCTAATTATAGTTTCTAATTGTCTGTTGTGGAGTATATCAAGTTTGAACAAGTAATCTAAGTTCCACAGTCTACATGCACTTGAAAGTAATTATTTGAATTTTGTGAAAGTCTCAACTCATCCCTTTTGTTCATGTCTAGTTAAATAAATAATAAATCATATTAGAAAGGACAAGACACATGAAGTGGTATTAGCATGACTCCTACGCTTTATTTGGACATAAAAAATGGTAGAAACTCAAAATAACTAGCAAAGGAAGTACATAATTTTAATCATCAATTAGCAAATTAATGCAGAAATGAAGCATAAACAATCAAATAACATTTGTTACACTGGAAGAAGTACAAAATGATGAGGTCAAACAAAAATAATCCCGTTTTCCTTAATAGTATCAAGAACGATCCCTAGTCTACCTTCAATTCTTTCATCCTTTCTGGGTTCATAGGCCACTGCATATACATCAGCTTCCATTGATCGCTCCGCAATAAGCCTTCCAACTACTCTACACGCGTTATGATCAATCAAGGATGGAAGGGAGTTTCGAAGATCTTTGGCGTTTGTGGTAGCGACACAGATGACTTTGCTTGTTCCACGGTGTACCACTTTTGCATGAATAAATCTTTTTGAGAAGAAAACATTTAACAAGAATGGTCTCATGTACATATCTGTCCTCTGCTTCCATGATTTCCTGTTTGGCTTCTTCGCAGCTTCACCACGTGATCTTCGGGTGTAGGCAGCTCGAATGAAAGAATCCTACAAATGTTAAGGGAAAAATCTTTAGAGCATAAACTGTTTTTCTTCATGTCAAATGTCCATCATAATTCACAACCCCTAACACAAGTTCATAGCCACAACAATATTCTAAACTATCCTTGCTGTTTTGCTCTAATCTTAGAGAAATGGAGTCTTCTAGAGTAACTAACTCTCAATTACATGATTATGAATGGAGCCTGAAATGAGTATTTAGGAAAGGATGAGGCAAGAGAAACATGGGAACTGAGAATCTGTTATTTTTTCTGGAATATTTCTGTAATCATGGACTCTGCTATAGAAGAAAAATAATTCTATCACTACATCCTTTTTTCTTTTTATTCTTTATCTCTTATAAACCCTAAATCCTGAACTCAAATTGATTAAACTTTGATATTATTAAAAATACAAATAAATAAATAACAAAAAAGAGAAAATGGGAGAGTTGTTACCTGGGAGAGTGAGGGATTGGGAGGGTTTTTAGCGGAGCGAGATGCACTTAAAGGTAACAAGGGAAAGGAAGAAAGCCATGAAAATGAAAGCGAATTGGAAGTGGGATTGGGCGTGCGAGAGGGAGGCAGCGGAGAAGGGAGTGAGGCAGATACTGATAATACTGTTGCGGAGGAGCAACTCATCGGTTCCTCAAAATCAAATCGCCGACGAGAACAAGTGGTGGACACTGTTAGCCTTTTCTGATTCGGTGCAAAAATGCACACAGCAACCAATAATAGACCACGAGACGGAGACTGAGAACGAACCGGAGGCTGTGGTCGAAGTGATAGCCGGCGGAGTCCGTTGCCGGAGCAGAAAAATCGCCGGCGAGAATGAGGCTGCAGGGTGTGCGGGTGGAGATAAAGAGAGCGTCAATAGTTAGGGATTAGTCACGAGAGAAACTGAGTGATGAATGAAAAGCGTGTGCCATTTTTCTTTTTTCCTTTTTTATTTTTATTTTTTGCAGGTATCACTTTTATTTGAGAAAAAACCCCATTAATGACCTACAAATTTGCCATTGGTTAAACTATTAAAATTATATATGTAATAAAAACTTTGCAAAGCTGATTATTACCTTCTTAAAATTAATTTTGAACTATATCCTAACTAATATTTCAGCACGTGTATTTTACATAATATATATTTATATATATATATATATATATATATATATTATGATTGTAATTCTATTCTTATGCTGATATTTTATTATTGAAAAATTATTTTAAAATATTAAAATATCATAGAAATTTGAAAGAAATAATAAGCTCCCTGTTTGATTGGTACCAAAAAGATGGGAGTAGAGGAAACTTCTTTCTTTATTAATGGATATGATCCAAATTAGAATGCCAATGTTTCTTTTTCATCTAATTTTATTTAATAAGTAAAGTCTAACTACTTGTTATTTCTTTTTTTTCGAGGATTAAACTTGGAGTGTTATCGAATAGTATTTAAAATAAATTATTTTATTATTATACTAATATTGTACTGTTTAAATTTATTTTGAAACATTGGAATGAAACGTGTGAATAAGCATAACAAAATTATATAATTAATTATAATATTTTGTAAGTATATATAAATTATATATATATTAAAACAATCCGTAATCAAATGTAAAGACGATACAATCCATTGTGGAATATGACTTTTTATTTTACTAAGATGAATCAAATCTATTACATGTATAGATATAAACTTTCACCAATTTTGCAAAGCAATCTTTTTACAAATGTTCCAGTATTTAAAAAATATCGTTTATGAGCATGCAAAAAACTATTCACCATAATTAGTTTTTTAAATATAATAATTTCATTAATTCGTTATTATATTATATTGACTAATAATTAATCGTCTTTGGTTTTGATTGAGGAACTAAAAGCACACGCCTTCACTATTTTTAATGATGCATTCTTTTGTTTTTTTATAGTTTACATTAGATTTGTTATTTTAAAAAAGTATAAAGTTTCGAATAGTTTATTTTTTTAATATTGATATCTTAAAAAAAATAGTTATAGAATAAAAAAACTTAAAATTTAGTTTTAGAAATAAATAAAATAATATGTGAATATTTTTTTATAATAACAACTATCAACTATCTCTAAAGATAATATTCTATTTATTTTTATAAAAACTATCAACTCTCTCTTATTTTATTTTTTCTTTATTTTTATTTTTTAATTTTGTCTTCTTTTCTTATCAAACTGACAATCAGATGTCACCCCTAGATTGTTAGCATTGAATAAAACAAAAGTGTCAGATCAAATTATTAAATAGAGTTAGGTTGAAACTCCTTTGAGTATTTATATTATATAAAGATAAAAGAAATTAGTTTTATGTTTTTTTTAATGTTTGTCTACTTTGAAATATAAATTTATCTAATATTATGATATTTGGTAAGGGGACCTAATTTTATTATTTTTAATAGAATTTGTAATTATTTGTTTTATTAAATATGAATTGGATGAATTTGAATTTAATGAAATTTTATAGATGACATCTATATTTATGAATGATATGGAATGCTGATAGATAAAATTTATTTTATTTTGTAATTATAACAATATATTTTTATTAAATATTTTTTGAAAAAATTATTTTTGAAAAACTACAATGAATGTATAGATATTTATATTCATGCATAGTATAAAACTTTTGTACGATATAGTTACTATTATATAAAAAATATGGGATATTGCATTTGGTATCAGAGCAGTTCATTCTCCTTATGATGATCTGAGGATAGTAAATTTAGTGTGTTTATTTTGCGTAAATTCAATGATGATGAATTTAGTAAAAAATAAAAAAATATTGATGAAGTGCAAAGGGTGTCCACTCATGACTCAATCAATGTTTATTTCTATCTTAAGGTTTTATGTGTATAGTATCTTTGAAAATTGTGTTTTGATTGATTAATTAGATTTGATATGAAATTGAATGTTAGACATAAATTAGACATTGTAAAGTATTTTTTTATAGTAAGTATTTTCATTGTATTAATACTCACAATTCTTAAATGAATTTCATATGCTTACTTTTGAAGGTTAATAGATCCTATATATAGAATTGTTATTGTTGTTAGCTCTATTATATGATTTGTTATGGAAAATGCCAAGGTTTAGTGGTTCAATTTAGGAGATGAAGGAAATCATTAGAGAAATTTATATTTATTTTTTTACTCAATTTTTAGGATGAAATTTTTTATTATAGTAATACCTATAAAATAGTTACAGAATAAAAATCAACCTAAAATTTAGTTTTAGAGATAATTAAAATAACACATAACACAATATTTTTTAAAACATATTTGTTTCTTTTTTTTATAATAACAACCAACAACTGTTTTTAAGAGGATATTTTGTTTTATTTTATAAAAACTTGAATAAATATTGTAATTATTTGATTTATCAAATATGAACTTGATGTATTTTAATTGAATTAAATAAATATTTATGAATGATATGATGTAAATGTTTGTGCATGATACAAAATACTAATAACAAAATTTTATTTTATTTTATTTTGTAATTATAACAAGATATTTCTCTTAATTCCTTTTTGAAAAAAGTTTATTTTTTAAAATATGTATAGATATTTATAGTTAGACATATTATAGAATTTTTGTATGATATACTTACTGTTATATGAAAAATATGATTTAATTATATTTTCATTTTAGTATTTTTTTTTATGAAAAAAGGTATTATAAACTTTTTAGAGTTTTTTAATAACGAATATACCTATTATTTTATTCGTTTTACCTTTTTTTTCTTAAATTTTTAAAAGTTTTTATTTTATTCATTTCGATACTCTCTGATTTTATTTTCTATTCGTTATGTTTTGCATTTGATTTGTAACTTAAAAAAAAGAAGTTTCATGTAATTTTGAAAATTTTACCTAAGCATTATGTATTATTTTGTTACTTCTTCTCTTTTACTCATTTATTTATTTGTGAGTTGTTTTCAGTGACATCATATATTTCTTCGCTACGTTAAAAGCTTGTAAAAGTTTATACACTTTTTTTTATTTTTTTTTATTGAAGATAATCAAGTATAAAGTTTAATGTACGGGTAAGATTATCTATTTTTTCCACTTATTAATTTCTTTCAATCAAAATTTAATTTTATCCGCTTCTTTTATCTTATTTTGGAATAATAATCAATAAAAGTAAGGTCCTAAATTATACAACCGTACACTTCCAAATGAAATAAAATTTTAAGTTTACCTTTTTAAAATTTTGTATTTAAGATGGTAAAATTTTGAATTTATCCTTTTATATCTTCAAATGTATTATATACAATTCAAAACACACACTTTCTATCCATAATACATTTTTATTTTATTTTATATGTAATAAAAAAATAAAAAAATTCATTCTGAAAATATATTATATTCTCTAAATATATTATCTTAATAGAAAATATATTCTAAATTAAGAAATACATATTGAAATGTGTAATTTAAAATATAATAAAATATTTAAGATTATACATAGAAAAGTATTTCCAGTTTCATAAAAACATACTATTAACATTTCAAATTATGTAATCTGAACTATATTAACATTTTGAATCTAAAATGTATTAATATTTTAGAAAGTATTTTTTAAATTAAAAAATATATATAGGAATGCATAATTTAAAATATCCTTTTAAATAATATTACCGTTATTTTATTCCCATTACGATGCAAGTTTAAAAATATAGGAGTAAATAATAACAACCATAAAATATTGTGATTTGTAAAACAAACAAGAGGTTTTATGAATAAAAAAGGCACCATGTTGCTAAACTATAAGACATGAGAATATTACTTGTTTTTGACATGAAGTCGAGTTCCATACGAAACTAATTATGTGACTAATTGAGACGAGTTACTTGTAATTTGACGATAAAATTATCTGCAACATCTACAATATACGAAATTCAAACAAATATCTTCCACGTTTGTTAATCTAAAAGTTGGAAATGCCAATGTTATTATTCAATGATTATCTCCTTTAAAAACGCAATTTAATATCTTAAGTGTTGTTTGCTTGGAATATATGCCCTCATTAATAATGGAAAAGTATTTTGTTCGTAATTAACCAAAAGGTGTTTAAAACATTAATGTATACTTGTTAGTATAATTAATTATATTTTAATTATAATTAACAGAGGGAGAATTGTTAGGAAGAGGGGTTGGAAGGAAAAGTTAAGAAAGAAGATTAGGAAAGCGGTGTAAGGTGTTGTCACATTGAATTCAATTCACCTGACCTTCAATGTTTCCACTCTCGGTTTCGATCTTTCTTTTCATTTGGTGATTATTACTATTTCTTCTTCTTCTTCTTCTTTTTTACGATCATAATTATAATACTAATTTTAAAAATTACAGAGAGAGAGAGGGGAGGCAGAGTGGAAGCAAAGGCTTCTTTGCTTGGTGGCGGTGGAAACGACGGTGGCGATGGCGGAAGCGGAAGAGCTTCGGCCGGACTTGCTAAAAAACACGCCTTCTAACATTGCGAGATTGGAGGACGTGATCGAACACTCCAAAGCAAGGCAGAAGTATCTGGCGCAGACGTGTAGCCCCTCTGATGGCGGTGATGTTCGGTGGTACTTTTGTAAGATCCCTCTGGCTCCCAACGGTATCTATCTAATTCAATCTCTAGGGTTTTAGGATTTCAATTAAGGACTCACGTTACATTTACTGTAATAGTAACTACCTCTTTATCCATCTGGATTCTGGTGACACACATTCGTAATTGTTATTACTGCATTCATAAATTATTTTTTTCGAACAGAGTTGGCAGCCTCAGTTCCCCGAACAGAGATTGTAGGCAAGAGTGACTATTTTCGTTTTGGCATGAGAGATTCTCTGGCCATTGAAGCATGTTTCTTGCAGGTCATTCTATGAAATGTATACTTGAATGTTTCGTTGTATTTCTCTTTTATTTCGATCATCACCCTGGTGACCTTTAGATAGTGAGATTCTGTCTTGTATATGGATTGGTAGAGAGAGGAAGAACTGCTTTCTGGTTGGTGGAGGGAGTATGCGGAATGCAGTGAAGGCCCAAGAGAGCGGCAAAGTTCCGGTACGAAGTCAGAGACTGAATCGTTTTTCGGACGTAGTGAATCATCTCAACTCTATGAAACAGAGGAGGAGAGGGTTGGTGTCCCTGTAAAGGGAGGACTGTACGAGGTAGACTTGGTTGCCAGACATTGTTTCCCTGTTTATTGGAATGGAGAAAACAGACGTGTCCTGAGAGGCCATTGGTTTGCACGTAAAGGGGGCCTGGATTGGCTACCACTTCGTGAAGATGTTGCTGAACAGCTAGAGATAGCTTATCGTAGTCAGGTCTGTATGATTGTTCAAATTATTTATTGAATGCATGATCAACTTTTACAATTTTACAAATGATTTAGCTGTAAATGGTGTTCTGGCACACGATTAAGAAAATATAGGTTCAGCACAACTATTGCACTTCAATTGCTAGGTAAATGCCTGGGTTTTTCTAACGCTCTATTTCTTTGTCTCTTAATTTTTATTTCTTTATACATTGTTAGAAGAAAATTTATGAGATGAGAATCAGAAGCTATGTTGTAAACCTAAAAGAGGTGAAAGCAAAATAGGAAAAATAAGAAAGTACAGTCAAATAAAGCATTTGATTTTAGTAGAGCTAATCTGGTTGCCTATCAACCAAAAGTCACTTTTCTAAAGTAGCTGAAACTGGAGCACTGCAAAATATCAACCCCCGTCCCCCACCCCCCTAAAAACAGGCAACTACTTTCTTTGAAAATTTTAGAATCCTTCTCCAATGATAAACATCAAATAGCCGTAACTATTGCACTGTCTAAGGGCATTACAATCCTTAGATCTTTCTGAAACATTTCTTGTAAAACTGATACGAAGTAGCAATGCATCTAAGTAGGTGATGTTATTTAGCTAATTTTTCTCTGCTTCTCGTGTGTAATTTAGCCTTTTAAAATACTTTTTCTTGCTGGGTTTTGATTACAACAGTTGATTTTCAATTTGTGTTCGTCTTTGCTTCAAAAAGTTAAAGATTTACTTTTATTGATTTATATAGGTTTGGCATCGAAGAACATTTCAACCATCAGGACTTTTTGCTGCTCGAGTTGATTTGCAGGGCTCCACTCAGGTACGCAGATTCTTTCAAAAAAGAACGATACAATTTATTTGGGTTAAATATATCTTTAGTCCTTGTAAATAGGGCAATGTTTGCCTTTAGTCCCTAGAAAAACAGTTTCCTTTTGATCTCCCAGTTATAGAACTGTCTATGGTCGCTATTTTTTTAAACGGGGGACTACAAAGAGACATTTTTTTTTGTGAAGAACTAGAACCGCATGTAACACATTTCAAAACACAGGATATTTTAAAGGTTAACATTTTAAATATTTATAGGGCCTACAACATATTCAACCCATTTATTTACTGTTGTGGATTGAATTTTATTACTGATATCTTGTGCATTATTGTATATCGGTGTCGAACATGCAGGGCCTGCATGCCCTTTTCACAGGAGAAGACAATACCTGGGAGGCCTGGCTAAATATTGATGCTTCTGGCTTTTCTAGTTTTGTTAGTTTTGCTGGACATGGAATCAAGCTTAGGCGTGGTTACTCTCCATCAAATTCTCCAAAACCGACCCAGGTTTTCTGTTTTTATTCCCCTCCTTTATTGCTATAATAACATATAAGAGTATTGCTCATTCTTTACTTAGGAGAACGAGAGTGATATCCCAATTTTGCTTTATAATTTGATCTTCTACTATTTCTGTGATTCTAAAGGTGAGTTTGTGCTGACATACACATTGTCATGTCTAGCATGCCCAAATCAAATATTATTTAACACATATTTTATATTAGAAAACCAGCAAGTTTCTCACATTCAATGTCAGTGATTATGGAAATGGACAAATTTTACTATGTTTCTTATAATTACACACACACACATATATTTAACTTGTTTTGGTAACCCGTATCTTATTTTGTATGTGTTTGATTTCATTTGTGGATAGTCATTAGCTAGTTTCGAACAAACTGTATGTGGATTTTTTTTGAAAGGACATAAATACTAATTTTTCTATTGGTATTAACTTGGAACTTTTAACAGGATGAACTTAGACAGCAGAAGGAGGAGGCTATGGATGATTATTGCTCTCAGGTGTGTAGCATAAATCAGGATTGCTATCATTATTATACTTATGTCTCTCACCTGTCTCGGTATAGTCCTTACATTTCTGCTGACAGCAGAGGGGGGACTCTGTTTTATCATTTTAAAAAAACTGAATTTATCATATGGTATAGCTCCCCAGTCCTGCCTTGGTTTATTTGTTGTCAATTACATGAAAGGAATTGTTTGTAGGTCCCTGTTCGACACTTGGTATTTATGGTTCATGGTATTGGTCAAAGGTTGGAAAAATCCAATTTGGTTGATGATGTGGGCAATTTCCGGCATATTACAGCAGGTCTTGCGGAGCAGCACCTTACTGCTCATCAGCGTGGCACCCAAAGGGTCCTTTTTATCCCATGCCAGGTATTCAATAAGTTATTATCTGTGTGTTCCAAGCCTTTTGTCCTCCATTATGTTTTACCTGTGTTTTGAGGTTGTTTGTAAGGTTTCCCCTCTCCATAAAACTTAGCCCTATCTCGCCTTGATTTTCCTTTTTTGTACACTGGACATTATTTTGTGGTTAGGGTTAAAATTGAAGATGAGTATGTGCTAATATGTAGTTATTATATTGATATATGTACTATGGATCTGAAGACCTGATTCCTGAACTGTCACTGGTGCTGCACAGTAAGAAACTTGCATTAAATCTATAGATCTCCTTGAAATCTCTCTCGTAGTTTTTGATTGTCAATTTCACGTGCTTCCCTTTCTTAACCAATTTTGAGCATTTGTGGTATTTTACATTTTAGTTTCCTTGAGTCATGTTTTCTGATTAGATTAAAAATAATTATGTTAAATTAGTCAGCATTTTAAGGAATGATGAAATTATGTTTGGTAGAATTGGAATGTAGTCTGGACTAGACAATTTTACAAATTGTGCTTCTCTTTTGTTTGTTTTGTCTTTTGTGCCACTTAATTTCTCTGTCATTTAGCTAGTTGCACAAGGTATGATGACGTTGGAAAGAGCAATCTTGTTGAATCAACCAAAATTAAACACCAAAGAAATGCCAAAACATAAACCAATCACATACATGTTTAGGGCCACAGAGAAATCCTTGAGATCATTTCGTTCCAAGTTAATGCTTGAATGACTACATAAAGAGAACACTACAATTTTCACACAGAAACCTGATACCCTTATTTATTATGTTTGCTGATGTTAGTCATGATCTTTCTTTTATTAAATTATAACTAATTGACTATTTCATGTTATCTAGTGGAGAAAAGGTTTGAAGCTGAGTGGTGAAACTGCTGTTGAAAAAATAACGTTGGATGGAGTACGAGGATTGCGTGTTACTTTGAGTGCAACTGTTCATGATGTGTTATACTACATGAGCCCAATTTACTGTCAAGACATAATTGACTCTGTATGTCTTCTGATCTTTCTTTGAGTGTATGATTACTGATGTGAATCTATATTTAATTACACACAAAATGGTAGCTCAAGGGAGAGTATTGCTTAATTCTTGTAAAAAGTACTTTAGTTATATCATTATCCAATATGGGATATTAACCCTCTTTTTTGTACCTTTAAACCAAGCAAAGCATTAATGATCTTGAGAGCAATGGCGTTGGAGTGCTTAAGCTTATTCATCAAACGTTACTATTTTGGTTTAAATTGATTGTAATAGTTCGATACCTTGGTCAATCACTATTGTTTTTAGTTGTTTGGCTAAGTAAATTATTATTTTTGTGTTTTCAATCCTTCTGGCTTTTAAGAAATAATTATTATATTGGTACTTTTCTTGGCTGTGATAAAGCTGAGAAAATGATTACTTAACTTTGTTTCTTAAACTGTGTATTTGGCTCTCAATGCATGTCTATTCCAATGTAAATGATGAAACTGGCTTTTATTGAATCTATAAAAGAAAGGTAAAATAAACTGTAGCTTCCCTGGCATGTGATGCCTGAGAACTCTAGGAGTTGAACTTCAATAATCTTCTTGACCTTTACTCTCTTTTCTTCTCATTTTCTAACATTTTCAGTTGTATTGTTGATGGAACATGCCTTGGAAATTCATTCAAACAACAGTTGGTTGTTTCTTCATTCTTCCAATCTTGCCTTAGTTTCCTCCAGAATCCATAAATCCCGAATTCTACTTTTTAAGAGCTTAAGGAAGTTTTATATCTAGAAACTCCCTTGCACGTGCAATCTTGTTTCCAAAAATAATTTGCTATTTCAAAGCTATGCTGCAAAGATAAATGAAACCTTTACATTTTAGGATTATGTGTAACTGCACTGCAGGTATCATTTTTAAAAAATAGATGCACTATCACATTTTTTATTTCTTTTTTCTCAGCAGTTGAATATACGTTGCTTTAGAAAGTTGGATTTTATACCATTGTAATAAGAATTTTAAAAAGCACATATTTTGACTTGTGAATTTACACTTGTCTAGGTATCCAACCAACTGAATCGATTATATCTGAAGTTTCTAAAACGGAATCCTGGATACGATGGAAAGGTACGCCAGTGAGTAGATTTCCTTCGTTTTCCCCTCTACAGTTTCAATGTCTATAGTGGTTCATTTCATGTGGACTTGTGTAGGTTTCATTATATGGTCATTCTCTGGGAAGTGTCCTCTCATATGATATCCTTTGCCATCAAGATAATCTATCATCCCCATTTCCAATGGAATGGATGTACAAGGAACATGATCAAAATAAAAAATCACTCCCTGATAAGGAATATAATTATGAGCAGAACTCACCAATCAATCAGGATGACACATTTAGTATGGTGAGTCCCTCTGAAGAAAAGAAGAGTACACAGCATACTAGTCCAGAAATGGAGGCAGAATATTGTGAGGATTCCTCAGTTTTAGGCCCTGAGTTATCAAGTGTACATGAATTTTCTGCAGAACCTAGCTCTCCGGAACCAAGTAACAAGGGAGATGTTTCTGAGTTCCTTTCTGATTCCAGTGACGCACATTATGAGAAAATGGGTGCATTGGATAAGCCTGAGATCATGAATGTTGGGTTGCCAGTAGATAAGGAAGAATGTAAAGTTATAACAAATAAGGATGAAGTAATAAACAAGCTCAGAGAGGAGGTTAGTTTCCAGTTCTACTTTTCCATTTTTAAAAAAAAATTGTTTTAGATGGTCCTTTATAGCCTGCTTTCTCCTTTGAAGAGAGGGAGAAGGATTGAGAGGATGTAAATATGAAAAAGCCTTACTGTTAAAACCGTCACTGTTTTTAAGATGAAGCAAGAATGTTCATGTGCAGTGCAACATGTTTCAAATGAAATTATCTTTAAGTTGTTAGGTTCATGTCCAGTAATGATTTATTTGTAACTTGCAATGACATTTAAGGCTATGATTATTGTGCTAAAATTTAAATTTAATGATGAAGAATGTGAGAGACAAGAATTAAAATTTCAGTGACATGATCATGTACGGCTTATACCATGTCAACCACCAGTTTTCAGATTAGGAGCAGGCTAACATTTTACAGTCCTCTAATTGTAGGGAACCATATATTGATTAAGTGTAAAAGTCTGTGTATGATAAAGATTTATGCACATTTTCTCCAATTTTTTTGGTCTGTTTTGGTGCTGTAAATCCTTCTTCTCACCAATAGTGTGGGAATCTGTCCCAATTTAATTTGTTCTCTAATAAAGCCTTTCGTTTTAGTCAATGTGAATGGTATCTTGTTACACTTAAGTTTATAGCGAAAGTGTTTAGCAAACCAAGCTCATGATGCTAATTACTAGAATGGCTCCTTGTCTATATCTTGCTCATAAGTTGTGACTATCGAAGTTTATTTGTTTAGATTGAATCATTGAAAGCTGAACTGGAATCACGTCATAGCAATAATCATACCGGGGAAGAATTACATTCTGGTAATTACTGGTTTTCTTTTTTTGAGATGTTTTCTATGTTCATCTTGATTTTTAATTTATGACACAGCAAATAAGGATGCTTACATGCATTTTGCATTATGGCAGTACAGAAGTTACCTAAAAGGTCACCTCCCATACAAGATGCACCAAAGAGTTATACTCCATATATAAAGTACACCAAGCTTCAGTTCAAGGTATGGAAACAGATACGAACTTTGATTCTGTCATCTATTGCTAACAAATGTTTTCATTGAGATTTGCATTTAACAGATTCAACATTGACAGAAGACAGGCCACTGTTAATTACTACAGTAAATATTTAGTACTTGAGGTTAACATCAAAGTGATTCCATGATACAGCTTGTTTTTAGGCCTTCTAATAAGCTACTCTCTTTAGTTTCTGTCGAAAGTAGTAAAATAGTTTTTTTGAGGCTTTTTCTTTTTGTCTCCTAAAATACTTCTATAATCGTTATAATGTTTTTAGATATATATTTTTTTCTTAAAAAAGTATTTTCCTTAAAACAGGAACAAAAAAGAGCCCTATTTATCCTACTGTCCGTTTGTTTAACTGCATTTGTGCAGGTGGATACATTCTTTGCTGTTGGATCTCCTCTTGGTGTATTTCTTGCACTTCGTAATATCCGCATAGGCATTGGTATGCAAGTCTTTTATATGGTATTTTACATTTTATTTCAGATCTTGATCAATCTTTTGAAGAAGCTCCTTCTAGAATATTGGTCGTTGTATCTTTAAGGTGAATTATATATGATGAAATCTGTACTTAAAATCAGTAGAATTTAAGATTGACTTGAGCGAATCATGGAAAGAGAGGCAAATAGTTGGAAGAGAAAAATGGTTGTTGAAACAGGGTGGACTTTTAGATTTTTAGAGAGCTTGCCAACAGATTATAGAGGATGGTGCCGCTTGGATAGTTCATTATGGTTTTAGGCATATAGGGTGGAAAAGAAAGTAAAAGAGACTCCATACTGTAAAGTTAATGTTGTCTTGATATGATAGTAAGATCATGAAAGAGAGATGAGGGGGAGGATAACCAAAGAGATTCTATTAATCAGCTCTGCCAAGGGGAAGCTCCTTCTTCTAGAACTGTGAAAACAGGTTAATGCCGTCTCAAATAATGAGTCCCCCTCTCCTATTTGATAGAAAATTATATTTATAAGTCCCTCTCCTCTCAACTTCCAAATTTTCAAATAGACCTCTCTAACTACTCTAACCACCTTTACTAACAGGGTTTTCCAGGTACCAGTCACCCCTTACACCTTGTTGGTTCATTTGCCTCCTTGAATAATAGACCTTTAATATTGAGATCTCTTGGTGAGGTTCATAACATATGATGTTTTCCAATGTGATACAAAACATAAATCATTGGCCCTTATTTATGCTAATCCTAGATCATAATTCTAACTGAATATAGGGATAAGGAAATATGGAAACTAATCTTGAGAGGTTACCCAAGATATATTCGAAATTATTGTAAAATACAGTTACTATACTGTTGAATTTTTGTCATGTATTATTCTAACACTGATCAGCTTTCGCTGTGTACTCTTTTGTACTAACAATCTCCATTCAATTTTGTTTGGCTTTATTAGATTAATGTTAAAACTTTATATGCTTTTATCAGGAAAAAAGTTACGATTACAAGTGTCAGTCACTTGTAACATCCAATTTTTAATCATATGCATATAGATCGATAACTATGTTTCTTTCTTGTTTGTTTCAGGTAAAGGACAAGCATATTGGGAGCAGGAAAATATAAGAGAAGAGATGCCAGCTTGTCGGCAGATGTTCAACATTTTTCACCCCTATGATCCAGTAGCCTACAGGTTTGCTAAAATTTCAGTCCCAATGAAGTATCCCTAGTGATTATATTATGATTTAATTTCTTACCATCTGTTTATTTGTACAATATTATTCTAATGTATAGATTATGATAAGTAGATATTCATACAACAATTTTTTAGTAGTACACAACACTACTTTTTCTTCTGTATCTATATCTCTGACATCATTAATTACATATGATGCTTTTCTCTCCTTTCTCTTTTTCACGTTGTTGTGTACATAACATTTCTCTTATGATAAGAGAATTATCAAGGTTGAGCATAAACATATATCATTTAATGATACACCAAAACTGTTGGAAATTGGAAATTAGAAGCTTCTTCCTTCTTGCTACTAAAACGGTGAAGAATAAATGGGCAATATTTAGATTATATTTAATTTTCTTTTTGGCTTAAATATACCTATAGTATGTTTTAGTCCTTATAAATTTTTCTTATAGTTTGGGTCCCAATAAAATTTATTTTACAATTTTAATTCTTAACTGTATTTTTTTTAGTTCTTACGAAATTGTAAACTATTGATATTGATTGCTCTTATAGTATAAGATATTCATTTTAGTCCTTATTATTTAAGAAACATCAGGCGTGTTCTGCAATAGATGGTTGCCACATCAAAATTATCAGTTACGGGTGGTGATATTTTGACACTACTATTCATCTTTGACACCATTTAACACTAATATATATTATTATTTTATTCATATATAATATTTTATTAATAAAATGCAGTGTCAAATAGTAGTATAAGTGAATAGTAGTGTCAAACTAGCATTTTTCAAATAGTAATTATTAGAATAAATAGAAGTTTTAGGTTAAGTTATTGTTTGCATAATATGTTACGTACCAATAATATACGGTGTTTGCTGGCTTTCTTTTCCTTTCGATAACATTAGCACGCAGAATGGTAGATACTGCTACAAACATTAATTTGTAAATCATTTCTATTTTAATATTGTCTTCAGCCTAAACAATGTATGATATGCTATTTTTGAAATTCACCACAGGATAGAGCCACTTGTCTGTAAAGAATACATCAGCCAACGACCAGTTTTGATTCCATATCACAGAGGAGGGAAAAGATTGCACATTGGATTTCAGGTGGGGCAAAAAAGATGATAGAATTATGTGACTGCTTTGGACCATAATATCCATCTCAAATAATGCTCTTAAATCTTGATGTAGGAATTTACTGAAGACTTAGCAGTTCGAACTCATGCAATAAAGAATTATATGAAATCTGCAAGGGTGAGTGAGAGCTCCTCTTTTTTGTACAAAAGAATAACTAAGTGTAAGAGATGACAAAAGGTTTAAAGGTTAAGTGAAAAAATATGTTTCAATTATAATTACACCTTGACTTCTTATTTTTCTCTCGTGCTACAATTAATCCAATTTTCTCTGTAATAAAATGTCTTTTAGAATATTGTATCATTACACTTTGGCTTTTGATATTTCATTTGACTTGCTCAAGAAATATATACAGATGGTGGTTGTTGTAGTTGTCATTGATAAAAAATGAAAGGATTTTAACACGAGAAGTACATAAAACGTAGCAATAGTTATCCCTCTTAAGCAGCAGTGAAGGAAATGAAGGGTGAAACAGACAGAAACGTCAAGCCTAAGAAGTGGATGATCATTAGTTGTTTATTTTTATTGCTTTATTAGTTGCTTGCTTTTGAGTGGTGTTCAGGACTCTGGTGTTTCCATTATCTGGTTAGCAATTCTTGTTGGAAATAGAAATGTACAAATAAACTAATCTTAGTTAAAGTTTTGTTACCAGCCCTAATTATTATGGATTGAAAACACACAGTGTATTATTTTTCTGACATTCAAAATTAAAACAAAAGATACACAGTTTAAAATAAGACTATCAGATTGAACAGAGAAAGCACAATCTCTTGCATTTTATTTTCTAGTCTTGTACATGGTAATGATTATAATTTCTGTTCTCTAAGCAGGATAAGGTAATCACAGTGTGTCAGTCGGGGAAAATGGAGAACATAGAAGGTAACATTATCATCTATGTTCATTTTTGTTTGATAACTTTTTTTATGAATTTCAAATTCATGAGATTCAGAATTCTATCACTTTTAGAACCACTGGTTTAGTAGTTGTTAAATGGGAGATTGTAATCTTTGTGGATTTCCACTTGTGGTTGACTTAGAAGGATTTTTCTTTTGACAAGCATTTGAATGGTTTTATTATTCAGCTTTAAATGCTTTTTCTTATGTCTAATCTCGCTGTAATTGACTTCAGATAAGGAATGTCCCCTTCCAAAAAAATGAAATAAACATGAAGAATGGTTCTTGCTCTAGGTTAATAGGTTGTAGTTCTTGTAGGCAGTAAGTTTCATTGACTGACATTTTGGCAAATATTAACGCAAACAAAACCAATGATGTTGAAGTTTTTAGGATTGCATTATAATCTGTTACTAATCCTGGAAAATGGTAGGGAGCTCATATTTTTAAAAACTTAAGGGGCCTGCTTCCCAAATTCCATGCTAAATCTAAAACTATTATTGTAGATGAGCTCAGACTGACATTTCATGGAAGACTTGTGAGATTAGATCTTACTGGTTTGCTTTATCTTCTATGTAATCTTTGTTCCTAATGTAGAAATATATTTTCATGCATGCATGGTTTTGATTATGAAGTTTCTATTTACAAAAACCATAGCAGTTCCAAGAAGTTTGTGTTTGATGCTAATTTTGCAACTATAACAGTCTTCTGTTTATGAAAGGAATTTACTTTTCTAGTGTGTGTGGTGTGCTTTATGGGATTAAGTGTAGGATTATAATTGTTGATTGAAAAACCAATGGTTGAAATTATAACTATTACATAATTTGTTATCTGTGTGCACGTAATTAATCACAATTTCAACTGCTAATTTTTCCATCGTGGTTCTAACTGTGGTTTTACTCTCTGAAGTGCAGCCCTCCAATTTAGAGGAGAGCCCACTTCTTAAAATGTATTTTTTTTCTGAATGTTGCAACATCGATGTGACAATGGTTTTCTTGAATTTTTGTTCAAATTCTTGCCTATTTGTATTGAAGGGGAGAGTTCGGAAGAGGAAGAAGAGACATCATATGGATCTTTCATGATGGAGAGGTTGACAGGAAGCAAGAGTGGTCGAATTGATCACATGCTTCAGGTATGAAGTTGTTCTAATTAGCTACTGCACTCTGTTGTCTTGTGCAAAATGAGAACACACAACACAACTGAGATATAAACCCTTTGGTGTATATGAAGCATCCATTATGTCCTTGGATATATGTACCTTTGCATGAAAAATATCAATCTCAATTACCGAGACATTAAAAATTGAAATTTTGGAATTAAAATAATTTAACAGGAACATGTTTGAAAGGGAATGGGATTACCACAAGGGTTATACCTAGTTCTTTCCAAATAAAGACGGCCTTTGGTTTCTTTCATTTAGTTTTCTGTCCGGTATGGTGTTTATTTGTTATTAATTTCGCTTTTTCTTCATAAATCGTCTGCAGGACAAGACCTTTGAGCATCCATATCTGCAAGCAATTGGAGCACATACGTAAGTGTGTTTACAACTGACATTCTTGTAGAGTTGTAGTTATACTGTCAAGATCATATAACTGGAGTGAATGAGGCAATTGGGTTATATTTTAGGTCACCGGTTGAACTGGTATTTTTGTTTTAAATTTAATACTTGTCTTATGGGCCTTTTTTTTGCACACTAATGAAATTTTTGGACACCTCATTCATTCCAGAATGGTTTTTCCATAATCTATATTTTACATTTCGGAATCTCCATCCCAAAATGAACAAGAATGCCCAAAAAATTTATGGGATGCACAACGAAACATTCTATCTTGTGCTACCTTGTGGTCACGGATTCTAGTCATGGAAACAATCTCTTAGCTTATTAAAGTACGGTTGCATACGTTTGTTCTTTCTAAAGCTCTGACCTTGGTGGTCCATCCTTCTACTATATTTAGTTTTTAAAATTAAGAAAATGTGTGTTTAGAAACGGTGCCCCTCCCTCCTCAAGAAATGTTTGTTCATATAAAACTAATAAAATGCAATTGAATAGAAATCACGACTTATGACTCTTCTGATTAGCATATGTATTCTTTATCCAACTGCCTGGTTGATGGCGCAATTGTTGGGTCAGAGTGTGAAACTGTCAATCAAATCAGATGCAATGTGGTGACTGAAATGATCCAGGTCCCATGATTGAGTTTTTTGTCATCATATTGTGTCATGCATTTGTTTAGTCTGATTCTTGTTTCGATCTGTTTGCACGTTTAGTATTCTCTGCATTCTCTACTGGTTTCAATGAATTTTCCTCCCTTCTTAATAACGCAATATTATTAGAGAATTATGATTGCGTAGTGTACTTAAAGAAGCATATCCATTAATTAACATACCAGAAAAAGATGAAGGAGGATACATGGTTAATGTGAGATTTGAAGAGGGAGTTTGCTTTGGATCTTCGTTTTTTATTTTAACTACATGACGATTTATTGACAGATTTGCCATTTATGTATGCTTATTTTTATTACTGCCGTGTTTAATCTTTCTATCTGGTTGACAGAAACTATTGGCGGGACTATGATACCGCACTTTTCATATTGAAACACCTCTATCAAGATACACCAGAAGATCAAGATATAATAGAAGATCCCGATTTGTCAGTCATGTCTGGCATGGACAAATCAAAACAGAGTACCTCTGTTGGCTGGTATGAACCAAGAGATACTGTAGAGGAAGATCTTCCGTTAACTTTCTCGGACAAGGTTATGGTCAGAAGCTTCTCGAGGAAAGCTAAGAAGGTTCTGCAGAAGCACACTGCGACTAATTACTAATGCATGGCTGCTGGTGTAATCCCTCAAGGTTACCTGCTATGCCATTCAATTGTAAATGTTCGTATGATATTAACGTCCATCTCAACCTGCGCTTACCGCCTCTATGCAATGTAATCGAGATTGTGTAATTTGCGAAAGAACGTACAGTAGAGGATCTTCATCTTAGGCTTGCTTCATATAGCTCCCTTGTGTAGTGCTGAATTAGACTCAATACACACGGCATAACTAAATATGTGAGGAAATAAAGGAAATTTCCCTTCTGCACGACGATTAGTAACTTAATATAAGAACTGCGTGGTCCCTGGTGGTAGTTAAAGAAGTTGAATAAACATTGTTTCAATTTTGTCAGTTAGGTAGGCATCAAGAGATAATTCATTTTCATGTAGCGCTGATTAAAAATGAAAAAGATTGTAAGGGAGAGAGATCCATCTATGCATAATACAAAATCAAGAGAAACGAAATTGGTAATTTTAAACCTGCGGCCTTGACCCTTGTTTATCGGACACTGTCGCATAACATCTTTAATGTGTTGTTTTTCATTGAACTCACGTTATTCCTAGAAAAGAGACTTAGATTTGAGGAAAGTAAGAGAGATGGACCGGAAACTGAAAACATGCGAAAGACATAAAAAAATACAGAAATTGAAGAGAAATACGAATGTTTAGTAAGAGATTAACACTCATCTCAAATATTTAAAATCCTCAAGGGGCAAGGGGCACCAGGTCCAACTGATGGCAATATGCTTCATCTATGACGTGGGTGGACGATAGCTAAACCCAAGAATTTGACTAAAAAATGATTCTACCTAGCTTACCTAACCAATTCTGTTTTTTGCAGAGATAACGAATGGTATGGTAGCCCATGAAAGTGTTTGCACTCATTCATAACAGGCATAAATGTCTGTTTTATTCTTTTTGTTTGGTATCCCATTTCTTGTACTCATAACATGAAAATAAATTTACAGGTGCATATGCGTGAACTAACTTGATATGTAAGAACAAAGTAGAATTGTAGAGAAAAGGTGCCAAAACAGAAAGAAAGAAAAAATATTGCGTTTAACAGAGCGAAATGGATTGATAGGTGACTTCACTTCTCCTCAAAGTCGACATCAATAATGTCAGGATCTGATTTAGAGTTGGTTCTGCCACCTGTGCCTCTTGAAAAGAAATCCCCTTTACCATCTTTAGGTTGCCACACAATGTTGCCACAGCCTGTACATCGAATTACTTGGTTCTTGTACCCAGTAAATTGCATCTTGCAAGCCGGACAGGATCCCTGTCCAATTTGAATTTGAATTTGAATAAACTACGAAGTAGCACACACAGATTGAGAACAATGGAATGGGATGGGTACCTTGATAACTAAGGAGTTGGCCAATGTTCCAATGAGAAGAGGCCCAGCAAATGGAAGTACCCATGTTGCGATTATGAGAATGCGAAAAAGCCAACCAGAGAGTGCGAACCAGATGAAGAAAAGCGTCTAAACAGCCATAACCACTTGAAATTAAGAGTAAAATAAGATATGGTTGTGTTATATACTGATAAAAAAGGGCGAATTTACTTACAGCGAAGCTCTTTCCGATAGGACTATCCAGAAAGTCGTTGAGCTGCTTCCTGTACTGCACCAGTGCAAAATCACAATTAAATCAATCCATTCATCAAACCAAAATACCAAAATAAACACACACACTGACCCTGGGCCAGTTCCTTTGGAAATCCATGCTCAAAGTGCGGTACCGCTGTCCAATCTCAAATTCACGATCAATCTCGCGGGCTCGGTCGGCGGCGGCCCTCGCGACGGAGGAGAGACGCCGTGAAAGGGAATACCGGCGGTCGAGGCGCTCGGCCGTCTTCCTGGCTTCGAAGACGAAGCGCTCAAAGCCATCGTTGGCACTTCTCCACGCCTCCCTCCAAACCCTATCCATGTCTCTCCTGCTCTTACCTTTTCCATTTCCATCGCCAAAGGCTTTCACCGTCACTATCCCTCTCCTCTTCACCGCAGACTCAGCCCTAAACCTAACGTTCGGTGGTTGCCACCGCACAGGCACCGTTGCCGCCATCATTTTCTTGGTCTCCCTATTCAAGCTCCTCTCATCCCCTCTTTCACCTCACCTCGCCTTACCTCGCCCTATGTTATGTATCTCTCTATTTTTCTCTATCACCATAATTATTTATTATATTTTCTTCTGTTTTATTTATTTTATATTAATCTCTTGTTCTCCTTAATTCCATTTCACCATTATTTTCTGCTACCATCTAAACCAAACAATACCTAAATATTCATGTTTTTAAATATTTATATAAAAAATAAAATTATTTTATTGAGACTTTTATGGCTAAAAATTAAAGAAAACAAATTACTATCCTTGCATAACCAACAGAAAAAGCTCATTGAAAAACAGCTCTGAAGTCTTTGAGAGACAAATAACCAATGGTCCTCTTTAATAAAAACATTACCATTGATCAACCCATGTTGTCGGATTATTGTTGGTTAATCGACATTAATCAGTGTGGGTCATAAAATGGAAGGTAATTTGTTTTATATTTTTATAGTGAAATAAATAGCTACATGCATTATTAATTCAAGCATTTACCCAATTTCTACCTATGCTAAAAAATGAGACGTTATGATTTTTAGATGTTCTTCAAGTTACAAATACAATTCTTGCTCCTATAAAGTAAATTTTGTAGGAGTAAAGTTATAACGATATACAAATCTAGCCATTTATGTTGAATGTTTTATTTTTTTGCAAGATTTATTTTATCCCTGTTGTTAATTAACATTTAACTCTGTTATTGTCGCAATTAGTAGTAAACACAAAACAGCAGTAAGTACTCAAACATAATGTAGATTTTATGTAAGGAATATAATCTTACTCCGATCATATTTACCAATATTAATTTAATGCTATTATAATAAATTCAAACGATAAAAATGGAAGTGTACTGTGAATTTGATGCATAAATAAATAGCAGTTGGAGATTTGAAAGATTAATTTGTTTTATTCCGGTACTTTTAGATGGGCGTTTCTTTTGTTTGTGCTTAGGGTTTTGCTTTTTCTTTACTTGAACCCAAAGAAAGAAAAGCTTTATAGAATACAAAGAATATGTCACCCTTGGTCAAAGTCCACAAACACTCTTCTGAAGTTCTATAGGCTCTCAGTTTTTGGTGTCTTTTACAAAAATATAATTTAAAATCTTATTCTTTTACTTTGTCGTCGTGAGTATTATACTATTTTTATTACTCTAATTGTAGAAATTATCATTATTGTTATAAAGATTTCCCAAGTTAAAAAGATTAAACTATATTTTATTTATAAAAAATTGAAAAGACTAATATTCTGGTGGGTGTATATTGAAATTTCTCAAACCAGGAGCACAACGACTACTGTTTACAGAATAGCATTCCGGTCAGCGGTAACGTGTGAAAAAGAAAACCATATAATTTATTAATATTTAATAATAAAAATATAAATAATGAATATACATGGTACATGCACATGCCACGTGTAGGTTTGAAGCTTCCAGCCGAAATGGAGGAAGAACATGATTTTGTCCATACCATAGAAAAGTGATTTGTTGAATTTTAAAAGCTTGAGATGAATGGATGAATTAGTGTTAGAAGAATATAAATAGTGGAAAAGAGGAAACAGGAAGAGAGGAGAAGAGATGGCAAAGACTGTGATGAATACGATTCAGTACGAGAAGTGTGGAGGAGGCCCCGCCGGCTTGAAGGTTAATTAGTGTCTTCTTTTTCTGTTTCTATTAATTAAACATAGTTATTGTTGTTTAATACAAGGTTTGTGTTGTAATTAGCACGTTGAAGTTGCGGTTCCCAGTCCAAAGACGAATGAGGTTTTACTGAAAGTGGAAGCGGTTAGCATCAACCCAATCGATTGGAAGATTCAGAAGGGTCTTCTGCGACCGTTATTTTTCCCCGGAAACTTTCCTCATACACCTTGTATGCATCTTTTCTCATCTCATCCAACTCTTCACCTTCCTTTCTCCTATTTACCTTCAACAATTTGTTGCTTCCAGGCACCGATGTCGCAGGCGAGGTGGCTCAGATCGGATCACAAGTCAAAGATTTCAAAGTCGGAGACAAAGTCCTTGCTAAACTCAACACTCGAGTAATTCACCTCTCATTTCAACTGCAAAATATACTTAATTCTTTACAAATAGTTTATTAATTGTGTTTGGTGAATTACGAAATGATAGTATGGAGGTGGAATGGCTGAGTTTGCTGTGGCTAGTGAGAGCTTAACGGCTTCTAGACCACCTGAAGTCTCAGCTGCTGAAGCTGCAGCATTGCCTATTGCCGGCCTCACAGCTCGTGATGCCCTCACTCTAATTGCAGGACTCAAGCTTGATGGGAGTGGCCAGCCCAAGAACGTTTTGGTAACTGCTGCTTCAGGTGGTGTGGGTCACTATGCTGTTCAACTAGCAAAGCTAGGGAACACCCATGTCACAGCCACTTGTGGGGCTCGCAACATTGAGTTTGTGAAGGGCTTGGGTGCCGATGAGGTTCTTGACTACAGGACTCCGGAGGGGGCGGCGCTCAAGAGTCCATCTGGGAGGAAATATGATGCAGTCATACACTGCACCAATGGAATACCCTGGTCAACTTTTGAACCTAATTTGACTGAGAAGGGTGTTGTAGTTCATTTAACTCCTGATCCATCTGCACTTTTCACTGCTGCCCTCAAGAAAATTACTTTTTCCAAGAAAAGGCTGGTGCCTTTCATTGTAGATGTCAAGCGTGAGGGCCTGGAAAATCTAGTTCAGTTATTGAAGGATGGGAAACTGAAGACTGTTATTGACTCCAAGTTTCCTTTGATCAAAGCTGAAGATGCTTGGGCTAAGAGTATTGATGGCCATGCCACTGGAAAAATCATTGTGGAGCCATAGTTGCTAAGCTACTTTACTTGGAGCTGTTGTGATTCTATACTATAACTGGGCTTGCATATGATATACTACTGTAAGGATTTTTAGTTATTTGTTGTACTCAATTTATAATGCGTCAATTCGTTGCTGTGCTCATCATTCTATCACATTCCTGCTGAAGTTCTGCGAAACAACTTCTTCCACACCTCATGACCTGAAATGCAGATCCACTTTTCCTCCTGCTGGGGCCTTTGTATGATGCTTATTGTTTGTGTCATTTCAAGTATTTCTTTTTTCCTTATTAGTGTACAAACTTTTAGTTTGATTCCTTTTGTAATTCAAGTTTTTCTTTATCAGCTTTTGTAATTCAAGTTGTTAAATTGTGTTTCTTAATTCAGTAAAAAAAAGTAAACAATTGTAATAAAATAGTCATGTCTATTTCAATTATATCACTTCTATTTTTAAACAATTTTATAGTTCCTTACAATATTTTAATAAAATTGTTGTTATTAAAGTTTTAAATATTGAATAAATAAAATTATAGTATGATAAATAATATGACTTTTTAATAATTTAATTAATAGACATGAATATAAAATAATGTTCCTTGGTACCCAAAATTTGTTTCATTCAAATTCTTAAAACCATACAACACTGTACGATAAAAATATTACATTGTAATGCATTTATTTAATATTTACAATTTTAGTTACAGTAAATGTATTCAATTCATTATAAATTTTAAAATTTTAGTAGTATAATAAAATAATTAATATTTATTAACTATTAAATAGTAAAGTGCAATAATTAAATAATTAAAATTAATAATTGCAACTTTAAACAAAATAAATGTATTAATTTTTATTTAATAATTAGAAATTAAAATTTTAAAAATAAGATGATTTCGAGTAAAATGAAAATGGACAATTGCAACAATAATAACGAGAAAAGAATTGGAGTTGTAATCTGCAAGTGAGTGAGAGTAAGGAGGAAAGGAGAAATGGCAACGTCGACGACGACCACCGCTCCCACTCTCATGAACGCCCTTCAGTACGACGCCTATGGCGGAGGTGCCGCCGGCCTCAAGGTTTGCACCTTCCTCTCTTTTTGTTCTCTTCTATTCAATTCCTTTCAATTTAACCTAATTTCTTCATTTCCATTATCAGCACGTTCAAGTTGGCGTTCCCACTCCCAAGACAAACGAGGTTTTGCTGAAATTGGAAGCAGCTAGCATCAACCCCATTGATTGGAAGATTCAGACGGGTCTTCTGCGCCCTTTATTTTTACCCAGATCCTTTCCCCACATTCCTTGTATGCTTCCGTTTACTCATTGACTTTTTTTATTTTTTTATTTATTTTCCTTACTATTCATAGTCGTAAACAATTACCATTCTTTTTGTCCATCTTCGCCATCACTTTCAGGCACTGATGTGGCTGGAGAAATCGTTGAGATCGGACCGCAAGTCAAAGATTTCAAAGTTGGCGACAAAGTCGTTGCGAAACTCACTCATCAAGTAATTCAATTCTCTCTTTCTTTCACTCCTCCCCTCGTTTCAACTGCTAATTGCAACACTATTTGATCTTATTCTTTATTCTCTGCTAATCCCTAAACATAGCATTAAGAAGGAGGGAACACGTAATTATTATTTTTCGAACCACCACCATCCCAATTCGCTGTTTCACGAACATCTTTGTATGCAAAGTAGAGCTGCATAGTTCACTCAAGAGTCTCGTCATACTCGTTGTTATACAAGATACTCACTGTTACTGCTCTTATATTTTTTCTATCAAAAAAACTACAACCACCAAAACCTAATCAACTACCAAAACATTGTCCTTGGCTTTGAGCACGGGTCATACATTGGGCATAACATTAAGAATTGAGTTTTATAAGACCTCCCGAGTATGCTGACATGTATAAAACATAACACACAGGTTTTTTCATAAGAATAAAAATTTATTTAATATATATTTCTACCAATAGCCAATAACCAATAACCAAATAAAACATTAACGAGAGTGTGGATTTTATAAGATTCTTCTATTAGAATAAAAAATTACAAAAAGGTTTTAAAAGTGATGTGATACGTGGAATCCACAAAAATGAAATTAATACTTTATAGAATGTTCTTATGTGGAAAATATGTTTGCCACTTACTTGAACATTTCTTAATTATTATACAATAATATTAAGACAGCAACCTCACATCATGCCAAAGCTCATCCTCTCTTAGTCACATAATAATACTGCTTCAATGATTTTCTTTTTGTTTAAAAGAAATCACTTATTGCCCCTTGTATGAAAGTGTATTGTGTCTGTAAAAACTAGTAAAATGTAGATGATGCCAGATAAATTCTAGCGTGAAATAAATGGCATGTTACACCTGAACTTGTTCCAATTTAAAGAATCTTTTCCAATTCATATGCTTGTGGCAACTGCCTAATACCCATTTTGTGTTGAATGTCAGTATGGAGGTGGACTGGCTGAGTTTGCTGTGGCTAGTGAGAGCTTAACGGCTTCCAGACCACCTGAAGTCTCAGCTGCTGAAGCTGCAGCATTACCTATTGCCGCACTCACAGCTCGTGATGCCCTCACTCAAATTGGAGGAGTCAAGCTTGATGGGACTGGCGAGTCCAAGAACATTTTAGTAACTGCTGCTTCAGGTGGTGTGGGTCACTATGCTGTTCAACTAGCAAAGCTAGGGAACACCCATGTCACAGCTACTTGTGGGGCTCGCAACATTGAGTTTGTGAAGGGCTTAGGTGCCGATGAGGTTCTTGACTACAGGACTCCGGAGGGGGCAGCGCTCAAGAGTCCGTCTGGTAGGAAATATGACGCAGTCATACACTGTACAACTGGAATACCTTGGTCAACTTTTGAACCTAATTTGACTGAAAAGGGAGTTGTAGTTGATTTAACACCTAATGCAAGTTCCTTGTGGACTGCTGCCCTGAAGAAAATTACTTTTTCCAAGAAGCGGCTGGTGCCATTTGTAGTAACTGTCCAGCGTGAGGGCCTGGAACATCTACTCCAGTTATTGAAGGATGGGAAACTTAAGTCTGTTATTGACTCCAAGTTTCCTTTGAGCAAAGGTGAAGACGCTTGGGCTAAGAGCATTGATGGCCATGCTACTGGAAAAATCATTGTGGAACCATAGATACAGTTTGCTTTGAGTTGTTGAATCTCTAGTTTCTACATATCTGGACAAGGTTTGTGTAAAGCTCATATGATAATGAATAACTGCGCGTATTGTATTCTTGTAAGGATTTTAAGTTAATATTTGTTGTCTTTTGACACTCTCGGATTGGTTTGTATATGACGGGATGCTTTATCAGACAGCTTTTTTCTTGTGTCCTACTTAGTTGTGCTTTTAAGGAAACGGGTAAAAAGACGAATCCCCTGTGAAATGAACGGATTCATAGAACTGACGGTGAGGAGTGTTAGCATTGGACATCCGTCTAAATGAGCAATAAGCATTCTACACCATGTTTGACGTAGAAAAAATTGAAGTTGCTCATTGATTGTGAACATTTTCTCCTTTCCTTTTGTGGTGGTTGAATTAGGAATCGTTTGCTTTAGCTTGATACCTGATAAATGCTTATTTTTCATAAATTGTCTTATGAAGATGATAAGGCAAAGTGATTATGAACTTAATTTCTAACAAGTATTAGTTGGTTTTCTTGATAATGGATCCTTATCCAGTGTTCGTGTGATACAAACGCCTTCTGATCCAACATCTTTCTTATATTACGAGCAGAGTCCAAGTCCAAGGCTTCTCACTTGAAATGCAAAAATTAACAAGTTTTATTTGTTGATTATGTCTATGAATGGGCATGTAGATTTTGTATATTTCGTTTGTGATTAGATTTGAAAAAAACAGCGAGATCCACAAGAGTTGTCAATTCAGCAAGGGAAGGTGAAAATATTTGAAACGGTATTATTTGTATTTGGGACGGGGGCATTGAAGGAATAGATAAAGAGGGCGTGTAAAGGTGAAGGATCTCTGAAACAAACTTCAAACCCAGGCTATTGGTTAAATTAAAGAAAAGGGGGATTTGAAATGGAATTTGGGTGGTCAATTAATTGAATCTCGTCTTTCACATATAAAGGGGGTGAAATGTGAGAAATAATGAACAAATCACACTAGCAAATACTATATACCTTGATTACAGTCATTTTGTTTAGATGTCTACGTCTTAACAATTCTACTCTAAATTAAGCTACTTAGGCAAACTAGTTCTTTTGATCATAAGAACACGACATTTCTTTCCAATCCAATTACTTGTCCACGGTGGATCTCGAGACACGACTTGGTACCCAGCATTTGCGTACAATTTGCGAGCACCTAGATCTTCTTCATAGGCTCGAAGGGCAAGAAACTCAAAACCCCACAAAATGGAAAGCATGTCGCAGGCTTTCAACAGTGCAGTGGCTATTTTCCTCCTCCTGTGCTATCAATTAGTTTCATAAATACACCTTCACAATAACACGAGGAAGATCAATGTACTGACTATGAAATTGCGCGTAATCACCTGAAAGTTTCGGAGACGGCTATTCCTGATATGTAAAGGTACTCTTCAGCTTCAGGTGGAAGATGTTGAAGCACATTTTGGTCTCTTAAGACAGTCACATCTATGACACCTACGAGCTGTTTTGCTGAATCTGGATCATCTTTTGCTGGCTCAGCTACCAAACAAGCATACCTGAATAACATGTCACATATTACTGTCTAACGTTTCACAGAACAGTTGCTGAAATTTGAACACTCTTTAGCATGAACAAACCAGATGCACAAATGATCATTGTTGTGGTTGATATCTATTGTCACATTGTGGCTTATATAAATAAGAAATAGTTGATGACAATAATATTCACAAACTTTTTAAGAAAAGAACAAATTTACCTATTAGGTGGTGAGTTTTTAAGCTTGTAAAGGAGCCCCGCAAGCACTTCCGCCTATTGGTTCAAGGCAAGACAGCAAAAAGCACACAGAATAATTAAGAGGTGGGTGCCTGATCAGAAAATATAAAGCTCACCTTCACACAAATCAATAGTTGAATTGAAAGCTTCTGTAATGTAATGTCTAATGATACTACTAAATTTCACATTCATTCACACTTATTTCATACTCCTTATTAAAGTTATTGGAAATTGTCCTTTTAGAAAGCGAAAACAAGATTTGTTTACTCTTTTTAAAAATTGATAAAAAAACTTAAGTGATTTGTTTGATTGGAAAAAGAAAAAGAAAAAGAAAAAGAAAAAGAAAAAGAAAAAGAGAGAAGCGGAACCTGAAAGAATTGGAAGAACAGGTCGTTGAAAATAGAGACAGGAATATGAAATGCTTCGGCCTGAACTTGAGACGCCTTCCTTGTCTCATCTGCGTTTTCAACTAGCCTCCTTACTCTCCATCCATATTCACACGCCAAATACTCAGACTGCTGCTTCAGCTTTCCACTGCTACCATTCTCTATCTGCAACCTCACATCCTCATCAACACAAGGTAATTGCGAATTGCTGGTGCTTCTGCTTGTGCTTGTACTGCTGCTGCATTGCAACACCAAACCACCACCTCGCCTTTTCCTTCCCACTCTGTAAGAACCACTTTTGGATCCTCTTCTAGCAACGTATCCCAAGTTTGAGCACACAAGTTTATGCGAAGCATTGGGATTACTCGCCAGTAAATGAGCCATTCATGCATGAACCAAACCAGGACAAGCAAGGTTAGGCTACAAATTCATCGCAGCTACCTTGGTTTTTGGTTGATATGGCAAAATCAAATATAGAATTCGGAGTGGGGCCGATTGGTATTTATTTGTGTGGCCTCTTTTTTTTTCTGTTGTTGTGGCTGCCAATTATATATAAATCCAGTGGCCACGTGCACTCATGTCAGCCAAGAAAACTACTATTTTCATACTACATTCTCAATCTCAACCTCAATCCCAAGTTTAATTCCAATGTCACTCCATCTTCACAATCCATATTCAAGCGAAAACTCCCATCATCTTCTATTTCTGTTTCACACAACAATAAATATCAAACATTGCCCTCGTTTTCCACACAAAACATCAACATCAACAACAACCACACTCACAAGAATCTATAGCCCAGAAACAAACATACACACACGCACATTAGCATCGATGCGGTTTGCCTCTAAATAAGTGTAACTATAGAGTGCCATAACTTCAATCTCACAGTCATTTTGGAATTATCCTAATTCAGTCCTCGGGACCCTTGTAATTAAGGATAGCTTGTTTCGATTTTCTCTTGTAATGTTTGCACTGAATAAAAAATAACTTCTTGACGAATTTCTAATAAGCATTCATGACTTAGGATGGATAAATCAACAGAACAGAATGAGAAAGGCAAAAAGTTATATATCCACCAAATATTGTGTCACGAAGTCTGGAAAGTAGAAGTAATCGACAACATGTCAATGAAACAGATACTTAAATTAATCACCTAAATAAAAGAGGTTAATGACTCAATAATAGAAAATAACATCATCAAGCGAAAACCGTAACTGTGTTATTATGTACATGATGTATAATTTATTTAACGATGTGTTAAAATCTATATGATTTTAATATTTATACATTTATGTTCATATGACGATAATAACTGTTTAAAGTTTGAGGTTTAAACAAAATAAGAAAGACCTAGGAAGGGGAAGAATGTGTGAACAGCAATTGGATTTGCAAAGCATCAGCAACACCGAAACCAAACCAAATACACGAGAAAGTTGTTTCTTGTTTCTAGTGTCCAGTACCACAAATACAGCGAGAGAATAATTACAGATAATAGATTATACGATGATCAAAGTGACAAAGCAAAAAACGTAACAAGAATGTCTTCTCCAACGGCGGAGAGACACCGTTAACACATGCCTACACAATCTCACCTCACCCACATCAGGCCCATGGCCCAACCCATTCCATAATTTCTGTTTCTTTTTCATGGTAACATTAACAATCTTATACTACAATTTAATCAAACAATTTTTATGTAAAGTTATTCAATTTTAATAACAAATACTCATTGCACATATTTAAAACTCACACGTAAACTGTGTATTTTCTATTTAATTAAAAGGAAAAGTACAAAAAAATAATTTAAAAAATATAAAAAGGTAAATAATGATGTCCTTACTAGTTTTTTCTCCTCAAATTTAAACCTTAAATTTTGTCTTATCTGCACTTTCTTTACAGGTGTGGATGGTAGAAGTACACAATTATAATTGAAAATAAAATATGTGTGTATGAAATTTTTGTTGTCTTTGTACAAAAAAGATGATTCGGTGATGTATGTGGGCCTGGGTTGGGCTGGCCTGGGCCGGAGAATAAACCACCGTAAAACTAGATAACTTTATGTCTTGTGTATGGCGTGGCATAGGATTCGGACCAACTAATCAATGAATGTTTGTTTTGAAAAACAGAACAGAACAAAACCTGTGTCTTGTCTTCTCCACTCTCACCCACTCTCTCCCAAATGGCCGAAAATGATTCAAACCCTCCTCCTCCCCCAGCCGCTTCACCGCCTCAGGAGCCTCCTGTGCCTCCGTCACTGTCACCGGAGAATGATGCCAAACCTGACGATGTGGTTGAAGAGAAGGTGAAGGCTGAGGAGGTGCCTGTGGCCGAAGAGAAAGACAAAGAGAAAGATGAGGTAAAAGGTGGTGTGCTTGTGGCTGAAGAGAAAGACAAAGAGAAAGAGGAGGTAAAAGGTGGTGAGGAGGTGCTTGTGGCTGAAGAGAAAGACAAAGAGAAAGAGGAGGTAAAAGGTGGTGAGGAGGCGGTTGTGGTTGAGGAGAAGGAGAAGGAGGAGGAGAAAGAGAAAGCAGAAGAGGTGACAGGCGGAGAGACAGAGAGCGAGTCGTTGAAGGAGGAGAGCAATAGGGTTTCTGATTCGGAGAGAAAGGGCATCGAAGAGCTGAAGAAGGCGCTGAGGGAAGAGTTGGAGCGGAAGGAGGAAGGCGAGGTTTCTATCTGGGGCGTTCCTCTCTTCAAGGACCAGAGGACTGACGTCATTCTTCTCAAGTTCCTGAGAGCACGGGACTTGAGGGTGAAGGATGCTCTCGTCATGATTCAGAACACTCTCCGATGGAGGAAGGAGTTCGGCATCGAGGCGCTTTTGGAGGAAGATCTGGGAGAGGACTTGGAGAAGGTGGTCTTCATGCACGGCCACGGAAGAGAGGGGCATTCCGTCTGTTACAACGTCTACGGAGAGTTCCAGAATAAGGAGCTGTACCAGAAGGCCTTCTCCACCGAGGAAAACCGAACCAAGTTTCTCCGATGGCGGATTCAGCTGTTGGAACGCAGCATCAGGAACCTGGACTTCACTCCCGGAGGCATCAACACCATCTTCCAAGTGAATGACCTCAAAAACTCTCCTGGCCCTGCCAAACGGGAACTTCGCCTTGCCACCAAACAAGCTCTGGAGTTGCTTCAGGACAACTACCCCGAGTTTGTTGCCAAACAGGTTCGCTTTCCCTTTCACTTCCTTCCTTGCTTCCTCCGTTTCTATTTTTGACTATCTCTAACAGAAGGCATAGGGATCTTGCAGGTTTTCATCAATGTCCCTTGGTGGTATCTTGCATTCTATACCATGATCAATCCCTTCTTAACTCAGAGGACCAAAAGCAAATTCATCTTTGCCGGACCAGCCAAGTCTCCCGACACTCTTTTCAAGTTAGTCACAACTTCTCTTTCCCACTATTTCATATTCTCTTCGCTCTCTTCTCGCTATTATCATCCAACCTTCTATCTTTCTTTCCTTAAATTAGGTATATTTCTCCAGAGCAAGTGCCGGTTCAGTATGGTGGCCTCAGTGTAGATTTCTGTGACTGCAACCCTGATTTCACGTCTGATCCTGTCACCGAAATTCCTATAAAGCCAACCACTAAGCAAACTGTTGAGATTGCTATCTATGAGGTATGTTTCATTCTACTGTTCTTTTAACTACATTACACTGGACTATATTCTGTCATGCTCCTGTGTTATTGCTCTCTGAATTGAAGTGGCTCACTGAATCCGATGCATGTGATTTTGCAGAAATGCATTATTGTTTGGGAGCTGCGGGTGGTGGGCTGGGAGGTTACCTACAATGCTGAATTCAAGCCTGATGCTAAAGATGCTTACACAGTTGTCATACAGAAGGCCACAAAGATGTCCCCCACCGATGAACCAGTGGTTTCCAATAGCTTCAAAGTTGGTGAACTGGGGAAATTATTGCTCACCATAGACAATCCTACCTTGAAAAAGAAGAGGCTTCTTTACAGGTTCATGATTAAACCCTACTCTGATTGAGCGAAAATCACCTCTAGACTCCCCGGTGGTATTCGGCACACGAAAGAAATTTAACTTCAAGAGTGAGAAATATGCTTGTTGCCTTTTGTTCTGCCCCTTCTTCATCTATAGTTTTGGTCGTGAGTCGTTTGCAGATTGTCTTTTTCTGTCTTTGTTGTATTTAACACGCCATTGCTAGACAAAAAATTCGGCTAGTCTAAATTGTTCTTTTATTTTCTAGTGATGAACAATATTGGGGAAGAGAGTAGCACATGGAATTGAAATTAGAGTTGGTTTGTGAGAACACATTTGTTACCACTTTGATGGGTGAGCCAAACCAACATTTAGGAAGGAGGTCTGCTTGTTAGAAGTTTGGATGTAAAATTTTGTTCCTGTACTTGTCCGTGTGGAGTTTGGTTTTGGTCCAATTATGAACATTTTGCATGTCATAGATATGTAATATAGAAGGAGTAAATGAGAAGTATGATTGATTTCTATATTTTCTGTCTTGTTTATAATTCTTCGTTTTAATATATTTCTATTTGATTTTCATTCTGTTAATAAATGAAATTAAAAGAGTAATTACTTAAGATTTGTTACCTTTGGTTGAATATTGCTTAGGCTGCTTCTGTCTTACTTCTTATTTGTGCATTTACCCTTTATTTGGTGATACTCCGCTTCTTCTTTGTTATTCTTGATTTTTTATTCTGTTTTAACCCGAGGACTGTAACTGGTTGAGAATGTACTTTTATCCATTGGATTTGACTTCTCCAAAGTCCATGCACATTACAGGGGAAAATATGGAACGGCGATTGTTGACTGAAAAATCAATGGTTGAGATTTTAACTACCTAAATGATCATATACACACATGTACATGTATTTTATCACAGTATCAACCACTGATTTTCCAATTAATGAGTAGTATCTTCACTTCAGCCTGTAAAGTGTGAGAAGGAGACAAATCCTTATTCATCATCATCTGATCCTCCGCTGCCACCATAGATAATCTGATGCTTGTTCACGGTGTCAACTACAGATTTAACTATATGTTCCTGCCCTTTTTTTGGGAAACTGGAGATAGCATTTTAAGGATGTTGTTTAAATGTCTTGAGACGGTTTTTAGGTAGTCTCCTCTAAATTGTTGAACTTTGATATTCTGATTCCATCACCTCTTTTTCCATATGGACAGAAAAACTTTGCAACAGCTAGGCATACTTTTTAGACCGAAACCTCCTTATTCCTAGCCTTCTTTCATAGTCGAAGCATCCATTGTGAAAGCCCACATTATAGTAATATATCGATCCAATATCTTAACAGACTTCATAATGACATTATTTTCATACATAGTATAAACAATAATTGGTTTGGCGAATGGCATGCAAGTCTTACGTGCTGTTTCATGAATTCTCCAGATTTTAGTCATGTAGAGAATCAGAACATTTATGACTTGGGGTTTTTTCAGATGCATTATGAACCTTATTAGGTAAGGAAGGAGAGGGGGAATATTTAAAGGAGGTTCTCTGTGGAAACAAGCTTTAATAAAGTAATTGTTTTTAGTGCAAGTATGCAAGAAATTATTGCGGTTTGCTAGTGTTGTGAATGTGGCAGTTGCTTGGAATTTGGAAAGAAGTGACCAATCAAATGTTGAATAAGTATATAGGGTTAAATTCCAAAAGTAGCTAATTTGTCCTCCGTCTAGGTCCCTCTAGTAGCACAGGCTGTGTTTTTGTTCTTTATGCCTCTATCATGCATGACAATAGGGAAATAGATAGATGCTTTGTAGATTCTTATAATTAGTGAATTGGTGCCTTTTTTATTGGCAAGTTTCCGTGATTGATGTTTACGTGTTTATGTTATGTTTAAAGTCATAGTTAATGAAAAATGAGAAAAGTTTAATTGTTTTAGCATGGAATGTATAAATCTCATCCTCAAAGAAGGCCGAGGATAAATGATTTCGGGGGTTTTGGTTTGTCTGTCATCGTCCGTGGTGAATTTTGAGTTGAGTAATCAGCGTTTAGTTAAAAAAAATGGGGAAGCTGATATGAATTTTAAAGCAGGAGTACCTGTTTAACCCTTATATTCTGTTTGACAAAACTTAGTACACAAACCCTTTGTTTGAATGTTTAGTATACTTCAGATTAAGGTAGTTAATAATAAACCATATGAATAATACACATCAATAATACAAGTATCTCCATGACTCACGCTTTCAATTCTAAGTTAGGTAAAAGGTCCAAAAGTAGTTGGCCCCCATTTCAGTGGATATTTTTGATAAGTTATGTATATGCTGCAAATTTCATTGGTTTTGTTCATCTTATAGATATTATAACTACTTTTGTGTGTGAACAAAGGGTATTCATACGTTGACGGTTATGTCACCAGACTAAACATGGTCTCTCTCAAGTCTTAACAAAGTCTTTTCCATGCATACTCTTAGAACTAGATTTCATAACATTATTTAATTTTAATAACATTTTGAAATTTTACCCATTAAAAATTATCGTTATTTAAATTGTAAGTTTGTTTAACAGTTAATTATTAATTTCTTACAAGTTAATTTAAGATTTTTTGATGAATAGTTTGATTAGAGTTTGACTTTTTAATTAGTTTATCAGTGCCTTTTACCTAGTAAACAAGTAAAGACAGTTTAATGTTTTCCTACTTTATCTTTTCCTTAAATTTACTCTTTTACTTCAACCTTTTAACCAGTAATTTATGTTCATTTCTTTGTTTGTATCAAACGATGTTAACATTGATGTAATGTAAGTTAATGAATCACTCGTGCGCTAAGGTTGTCCTGAGCAGTAATAATTGATGCCATCATATATACTTTCAAATCAATCATTACCTTCTGCAACACTTTCTTCCTTTATCACGGCTTCCATATAACTTCAATACATCCATCTTTATCTACTTTTGTTTCTAACAATAGCAATCAAATTTTAACCTAAACATTTCATATAAATTACTTTTTTTTATCATGAACCCGATGGATAATATATCTATATATATGCCTTGAACTTTGTTTTTTTTTTAAAGAGTTCAACTTTAATAAAACAATTAACTGTAATTTTTAAAATTAATTATTATTCCGATATTTCCTTTTGAAGAAAAATGTGGACAATATATATTATAACTGGTTGTTATACCAACATGTGATTTATTATTAAAGTTACATATAAAATGGGAAAGGTATTAAATTGAAAAGAAAGGAATAGGTTGGTTGAGCTTTCAAAGTTTTGGTGGAATGTGTATCTATCTGGGGTAGGTGACATTTTGTTCTTTCTTCTTTTGCTTGAATGATGGATTGAGTGTGTAACATTACCAACACATGGCTGTAATCATTATGTTTGGTTCCAGCTGTTACAATCATCCATTATTTGCTTTGCTTTCATTGATTCCAGTTATTTTTTTAATAAAGCAAATTTTCAGTTTAGTTGTACATAATAAATCTCCAATGCTTTATTGTTTTGCAGAAGCCAAGCACACTTTATAGGTTCATTTTTCGTTATTTTGATGTCTTCTCATTTTCTGATTAACTCCTCCACAAATAATGTGATTATTTGTCCCTGAATACACTTTTCTTTTAGTTCTACTGATTTTGGGCTTCGGTCTAAGACTTCACAATCCCGAAAGACAATTTTTGTCACCTCTTTTATTAACTATAATTGAATCAGCTTCACGGATTCTAATTTGAGAGAGACAAGTATGAATATCAGATTGGACTTTTGGTTTAGATCGAAAGCAATGTTTATTAAGAATTTTTGACTAACGACATCACTCTTCCTTTTTTTGGGCTTCAAATATCTATTCCTCCTCTCCAGCCCATTCATCGACGTTGAGACAGACATTGTATGAGGAACTTGCATCATTCTCATCGTCTCGTTTTTCCCGCATTGCAATGCAAGTTGCAAAAGATATTCACATCGAAGACCGATGCACTGGAGCATGAGAAAACAATGAGAAGAACGAGATCCAAATAATGAGGAAGGAGATCGATTCATTGCCCTATTCAAGCCCTTAACTTTGTATGTATTACAAGAAAACTGATTCTAATTAAAATTACTAAAACACTTTCCTACTTTCCATACTATTTGAAATAGTAAAAAAAAAAAATCCAAATGGTCTCTAATACTTCGATATTCTTCAAATCGGAGAGGTTGGGTGTTGACGAAAAGAATGAGTTGGCTCAGTGGAGAGACTATTGTGGCAACGAAATGATTTAAGCTTAATTTTAGTCATAACGAAGAAACCGGATGAGGAAGTGGTGCACCATAGAAATGGTCTAAACAAAAACAAGACTATATCGTATTAGAGTTTGAAAAGTAGTTTTATGATTTCCGATACTTAATAACAATATCAACACACCAAATATAACAATTGTTAGTGTCTACATAAAAATAACTCTTACAACTTTAATTCATCCATACAAAACAGACAAAGCTGGGAATGAGTAAATAGAGTCTGAAGTATATAACCCATGAAAGAAAAAGAACAGGAACAATGAAGTAAATTTGAATTATATACGGGAGTAAGGAATACATGATCACATTTAAACAAACTTTACAGCCATAAGAGTATCACAATGCAAACAGTCCAGAGTGACATAAATTTTGATGTACAAATGAACCCAACCCCCATGCTGTTGTTCCCTCCCCACCAACCTTCCTTGGCTTAGCCCAGTTGATGCATTCCATTTCAGAAAGGTTTCATCCAATTCCAGAAACAAATAAACAAAACACCAAATTACAGTAAGAGACTAGGCAGCGCCAATGAAATTGCCCAATCCCAGACTCGAAACAAAAATAATTTATGAAGCAAATGAACAAAATAACCCAAAATAACCCGGTATGAAAGAATGAAGTCCCCACCCACCCCCGAATTAAGTTGCATAGTTGTAATGATCATGAATATACATATAACAGTAACAGTAACACCCTTATTATTGTTGTTCACCTCGACATCCTCATGAACATGAACACGAATGGTAATTTAGAGACTGTTTGTTCCTTGATGTCACTCTGCGATGGGTTTGGTCTTTGACCTGTAGAGGAGTTTCTTCTTCTTCGATGTTTGGTTGTCTATGGTGAGTACTACCTTCCCAGCTTCACCAGCTTTGAAACCGTGGCTGATTACGGTCTCATCTGCGGGACCAATTTTCCTGTTCTTCTGCACAATCACAGTGTATCCATCCTCAGCGCTGGGCACAAATTCAGCTACGTAGCTCACATCCCAACCCACTACTCGGATTTCCCAAACTAGATTGCTTTTCTGCAGGTTCAGTAACATTAATTTATCAGTACCCTACTCTCTTTCTATTCAAAAAAAGGAAAAGAAAAAAAAAAGAATGATTGATGACCTCAGAAACTGGGAACTCGACAGCATGTTTGGTTGCGGGTTTGATGGTGACCTCCGTAACAGCATCAGCAGTGGTGAATTCCTGTTCACCCTCTCTTTTCAGTCCACCATATTGAAGCGGAACCAGCTCCGGAGCAATATATCTGTCCATCAATCATCTCAATAAGACCGAATTACATGGATGGGGAAGGCATATATAGAGAAAGAGACAGAAATGATTTACTTGAAAAGGGTTTCAGCAGACTTGGATGGCCCAGCAAACACAAATTTGCTCTTGGTCCTCTGTGTGAAGAAGGGACTGATCATCCTATAAAAGGCAAGGTACCACCAGGGGACATTGATAAATATCTGCACAAACAAAAACAATTCAATACCAGAGAGTAGGATTGAGTGAAAATTGAAATGATGATTGAAAAGGTACCTGCTTGGCCACAAACTCGGGGTAGTTATCCTGAAGCAAAAGAAGGGCCTGATTGGTGGCCTGCCTGAGTTCCCTCTTGCCGAGTCCCGGAGAGTTCTTAAGGTCGTTGACCTGCACAATGGTGGAGATGGCAGTGGGAGAGAAGTCAAGGCTTCTCACGCTCTTCTCCAGGACCTGAATCCTCCACCTGATGAACTTGTTCCGCTTCTCCTCGTCCGAAAAGGTCTTGTTGTACAATTCCTTATTCTCGAACTCACCAAACACGTTGTAGCAGACGGTGTGCCCTTCTTTGTCGTGTCCTTCAGTGAACACCACCTTGTCCCAATCAGTTCCAAAATCTTCCAGGACCAGAGCGTCAATTCCGAATTCCTTCCGCCAACGCACGGTGTTCTTGAGCATACTGAAGGCATCCTTCACCTTGAAATCCCTCGCTCTCAGAAACTTTAGCAGAATCACATCGCTCCTCTCATCCGCCAGCAGCGGAATTCCCCATATCTCCACTTCCTCCGGACCAACTTCCTCTTCTACCACTTTCGTCTCTTCAACTTCCTCCTTCGCTTCTGTCACCTCTTCTTCCTTCTTCTCTTCTGTCACTTCAACTTCCTTCTTCTCTTCCGTCACTTCTACCTCCTTCTTCTCCTCTGTCACCTCTACCTCCTTTTTCTCCTCTGTCACTTCTACTTCCTTCTTCTCTTCTGTCACTTCTATTTCCTTCTTCTCTTCTGTCACTTCAACATCCTTCTTCTCTTCCGTCACTTCTACTTCCTTCGTCTCTTCTTTAACTTCAACGTCCTTCTTCTCTTCTGTGACTTCTGCTTCCTTCTTCTCTTCTGTCACTTCCGGTTCCTTCTTCTCTGCCTCTCCTGCTGCCACTTCTGGCTCCTTGACGGTGTCTGATTTCTTCTTCTCTGGTTCTGGTGTGGGGGGCTTGGGCGCAGTTAGTTCACGTTTGTTAAGCGCTTCTTGAACAAGCTTTTTGAGTTCCTCAAGGGCTTTCTTTTGGGCCTCGGGGAGGTCGCCCACGACGTTGGTCTCCTCCTTGAACGAAACCGATTCGGAAATCTTCTCCTCAACACCGGTCTGGGCCTTTTCCTGGGTTTCAGTTTCAGCCTCAGCTTCGGTGGTCGGCGGTTTGACTTGAGGTTCAGGTTCAGGTTCAGGCTCAGGTTGAGGTTCGAGTGGAGCTTGGGTGGTGGGTGGGTTGTCGACAGGAACAGGGTCGACAGGCGGCGGCACTTGCTGAGGGGGAGGTGGGTTTTGGGGCTCTTGAGCCATTGAGGATTGAAAGAAAAGAGTAAGGAAGGAAGGGTTTAGGGAAGGGAAGAAAAGAAAGGAAGATGAATGAATGGATGGGTGGGTCTGAAGAGAAAGTGATTATGTTATGTTATGTTATGTTCGATGCTACAAACCACTCTGTCATGCCAGCACTTTCTTTCTCATTTCGTGGGTCCCCTTTCCCCCTAATCATTCTTCCCTTTCTCTCTCTCTCTTTCTCTCCAATCCATTCTAAAACTTACCAAAGTATAATTTTAGTGCCAATTTCATTTTCAAATTGATAATCACAATTTCAACATCCTTCACTTCTCTCCTCTCACAAGTAACATTGCTTCTAACCTTATCAATATTCAATGCCTTCTTCTTCTTTTCCAACGTCATTTCACAACCTACACTGTTCTTCTCTCTTTACATTTTTAAATCAAATTAAACACACTCATACCACTTTCTCTTCATTCAAACACAGCAGCGCACGCAACATGTAAATTCAATTGTGCCAAAGACTTGTTATAAAAAGACTTTTCACGTAGGCCTTTCTATATATATCTCACAATTTCTTAATATTAAAACATTTTCTAAATAACTTTACCAAAACACATGTTTGTAATAAAAATATATTTATCTTTCTCGTATTGCTATCTCTATCGTTTAGAGAATAACTTGAACGATAAAGCAGATTAGAATGGTTGACTTTACAACCACTAAACTGTTCAAGATGGTGGGATCCAACTATATTATTACCTCTCACACTCCATTCTTCGCCAACCATTTTTAACAAATTAATATATTTTTTCTTTTAGTATAAACAAAAACAACTCTTTTAAACTCATTCTCTCTCTTACTTTATACCAGTATTTATGTTAAAATTTCATGAGATAAAATAAATATTACATAAAAAAATTTATAAGTTGATTGTTGGATACGCTCTTAAAATTGATATTATGACATTTCCAACTAATTGCTAATTATTTTAAAGTCCTGAAAAAATATAGTTATAATCGTACTTGTTCGTAATTAGTTACAACCAATACCAGACCACCTGCAAACAAAAAGTAGCTGTCTACTTTAAAATAACCTAAAATATTGCATATTTAAATCTATTCGAAGATAAAGATATAACTGTACAGTAAGAGCAAAATAAGTTATCTAGTTTCAGCTTCATTCAAAATGGTAATTTACATTTGAATTTTTTAAATTCGATACTCACATCACATTAAATTTTATCAGTGAATAACTAAAATTAATAGTTTAGAATGTACAATAACTCATCCGTTAACTACAACTTTTTTACTTCTACTGAAAATTCTTTTGTCTTCCTAAAAAGATTTTTCTGATGACCAAAGATTATAGCCTTTTATAAGAAAAAAAAAACAATTTGGAAAACTTTTTCAAAGAGTCAGAAATGAATTATTTCCCTTTAAAAAAATGGCACTTGTATATAATGGAATCAAATATCTTAGATATGACAGTATTCTAGCTTATAGTGTGATTTAACAACTTCAGTATATCCAATTAATTTATAGAACAATATGCTTTTCTGTCAATTACTAAACAAATAAATGATTCTTTTTTTAGACAAAAATAATAGTTTACTCACTCGATATCTTTATTAAAAAGTCAATTCATCACTGTAACAAATAACGCTTCTTTATTATATTCCAATAAAAACAAATAAAGTTTGTAAGGAAGGATTTAATTTGATTTTTCATATTTTCTCATTTTAAAGTGCAATGTTTAAAACAACTGTATGTAGCCCTTAGCAAAAAGAACATATATTCAGAAGGAAAAAAAATATTTTGATTACTCCATAATAAATATATTATGCTCATTTCACAAAGGTTACATATAACACTTTGCATACAAGACAAAAGATATTATAGATATTTTATACAAAAAGTGTCATAAAAAGTTCATATTTGTAATAGGAAATTTAGGATGGGATTAGTTGAGTATACAAGGGATTTAGAAACTTAGAGTTTTAGTAGAGAAATTATACAATATTTTTCTTATTATCTCTTTTATGGTTCTTTCCTTTCTTATATTAGTTTTGAATGACTTTTTTATTGGACTTTTAGTTTTTAATTGGATTTTTAGTTGTGGATGAGTTGTTATATTGTTCTTTTTGTGGTGGGTGATAAGAAAAAACTAAATTAAATCGAACCAAATCAAACTGAAACTAAATTAAATTGATCCGAACCAAATGAAACTAAAATCGAATCGAACCAAATTACATAAAACCAAACTTAAACAAAAATTAAAAATCAAACTAAACCCAAAACCAAATCCAGCCAAAACCAAAACTAAACTAAAATCAAAATTAAATTAAATCCTATATTAAGTATCACTTATGTCCACCAAAACAAATATAAACTCATACTACTTAAACAACTAGATTAAACACTTACTTCAAACGAACAAATGCATAATGATAATGACAGAAAGATTAAGAAACTCACATACACACTTAACGGTAAAAAATCCTAAACCATCATAGACAATAACGAACAAATAGAGAACATGAAAGATAAACATACTTTTACTACAAACGACAATGAACTAGTGGAGAAGATGAATGACAGATAAACTCTCTCCACAAGATAATGATGAATGGAGAAAATAAATGTCAAAGACACTTAGAAACTATATAGACAAACTAAATAACACAGAGATTGAAATTTATGATATTTCTCAATCAAAATGATTAAAAAATGGTGAAGTTGAAATTTCATGACTATATTATCACCTATATAAGACACACCACTGCTAAACTTAACAGTCTTACAAAAACCAACCACGATTAATTGATTTTGCCATTAAACTTTCCTTTCTTAAAGCCTATTTTAATTTTTAAATTTTTTCTTCAACTATATTTTAATTAAATATGATATTATTCTTACTAACTCAGTATTACGTTAAATTATCAATATCAAGTAATTCACACACCACGACTATCATTGCTCTATTCAGAATTATTACAACACAAGAGCAATTATTTTAAATTGTTTATGGTATGTATGTACGATTATGTATGTATGTAAAGTACTCGGGGTCCACATTAATATCCTTGTAATCCTGGACACAGCCTGTGATTGGATTATATTAATCCTGGCAGCATTATGATGATGACATGCTATGCAACCCACACACGCTGCCAACAGCACACATTTTATTATTTGGATTCAATATAAGAAAAAGGCCAAGATTACAAGTTGCGATAAAGTTTGATGACTATTTCAAATCCTAATATTTGAAAATTAGTCTGAAGAATTATTGTGAGAAAAACAGCATAGCGAAAGAATGGAATACACAGATTATATAAACAGAGTGCTAAGTGGTTACGTGCCAAACACTAATTTCTACGTGCTTATTCTAAGCCAAACAAAACCCATTCTTATTTTTCTTAATGGATAACTCTGAAACCAGTTATCGTCTAATGATTATTAATGTGATAAAATACAATCTCTCGTTTTCAACTTTCTTCTCTTGTTTTTTAGTGTGAGATGTATTCGTTTGCCTTTCTCACCTTCGTTCACTATTCTGACTTTTCTTTTCCTATCAAATCACTTTCAATTTTTTTAATTTAACCCTCACAATCAATTAATGTCACCATTTTAATTTATCATCTCTTACACAGAAAACCCATTTCTTAACACGCAACTCCTCGCCTATCCAACGCACAACCTATTAACCTACCACCTTCACCTAATACATTTATACTAGTAATTGGAACCCAATTAAACGTAATTTTTAAATTATTTCCTCAGCAAACAAAAGTTGATAAACGTTTAAAATTATAGAAAAAAAAAACAAATTATTCCTTCTGTTTTCAAATTATATTATTGAGAAGATATACAAACCTTGAAATTTTTAAACAGTATTGATTTGCTTAGTTAAATTATATAGTGCCACAGGTATACAGGGGTCGGGATGTTATGAAACCCGAAATTTGTTTTGCATATATAATAATGGAGAATTAAATTATGAGGTATAATAATTTATTTTATAATAATACACGTCAATTAATTCTAATAAATATTAAAATATAAATTAAATATAATAAAAGTATAAAAGCTGATGAAATTTATAGAATAAGATATTTTCTATATTCTTCCTTTTTTACTTTCCCACCTATTTAGAAAACAAATATCTACTTATTTCTCATTCATTTTTCAATTTATGAAGACAAAAAAATAATCTACATACTCATTGATTCTACTTATTTCTTATATGTTTTAACCCCCTCTTAACTCCTTTAACACTAAACTATTAGTTAATAATGTATTATCTTTTATATATGAACTTTTACTGTTTTTTATGCAAAAATAATTTTTTTCGAAGTATGAATAATGTTTGGAATATAGAATTTGAATAGTTGTAATACTCTAATTAATTTGAGTTTTTTTTTAATATTTTTGTATATAAATTTTTTTCAAGACAAAAAAAATTGTTAATATGATTTTTATTAAAATGAGATGTACCTTATTTAAGGAGTCAATTATAGTAATAACTAATAAAGGGATTCAATAAAACTAACTAAAAACTTAAGTGAAAATCAAAATAGTATCTACTCATGTTATTTGAAATTGATTGAAAAAAATATAAATTTTAAGGGATAAATGATATTTGTCAAGAACCAGAAACCCAAAACCTAAGCAACTAAGTAGGACTTATAACATGTGTAATGGCCCAAGAAGAGATAACAGAGGACCACAAAGAGGCCGAATTGAGCAACCCAACAGTAAGGAGCAAGCCCAAAAGTCAGAGCACTAAACCTAAGTATTTTGATGACTATGACTGCACGGTGAAAGGCAAAATGAAATAGAAGATGAAAATCAAAGATAGGTTTAAGGGCATAGCAGTAATCTCTCAATTTGTTAGGATC
>Ga0099824_1000517_pt1 | contig 46200 bp, 29 predicted proteins | sample SiratrowhiteBW_FD_76837 | JGI IMG/M metagenome (GOLD analysis project Ga0099824, IMG submission 76837) | Root nodule microbial communities of legume samples collected from California, USA - Siratro white BW | ecosystem: Host-associated > Plants > Roots > Nodule | place: USA: California... | reverse complement strand
TCTTCAAATTTCTCAAAGTGCGTTGCCACTATGAACGAGGAGCCACCGTGAAGAGTTGTTTCGTGTTTGTCTGCTATGTCCACCATCATTTTTCATCGTTTACCACAAGGTACTGTAGTGTTGTTAATGGAATAGATAGTGGAAGGAGAACGGGGAGGAGGACGGGAGTGGGCAACATCATGCGACGCGGGGTGGGGAATGATTTTTTGTTGGGTTTTCTCTTCTGAATTGTTCAATTCATGAGCTTGTCCATATCTGGAAATAACTTTTGATTTGAGCATTTTGAAAGAGGTGGGGTGTTTATTTTGTCTTCCGGAGTGGTCGTTCCAGAAGCTATTTATGGATTCGGGACAAATTTCCAGAATGAGCAATCTAGAAGAGGATTATAATTTTTCTTCTTTTTTTTTTGTTTGTATGTACTGTATTAATGTAAAATAACTTGTTTGTGACAAATTAATGGTTATAACTAGAGGTGATAGTTCTCAAGGAGAGGGTAGAGAGAGATCCACGACATTCGAACATAGAGGGGATCGTAATCATGTTGGTTTTAAGTTGTGGGAGGGTGAGGTAAGTATTTTTTACCTATACATATTGTCGCTACCGAGATTGCGACGGCGACGACAATCTGAAGAGAGAATGAAAACATTTTTGAGAAATTGAAAAAGGGAGTCGCCACCATAATTTATTAAGAAAAACTATGAAAAAATCAAAAAAAAAGATAAAGCAAGTCTATGAAAATCGGATTTCAAGTCTGGGAGTTGGTTACGTGTGAGGAAGGTATTAGCACCCCCACAACGTGCATCCTAAGATAGTACCTTTAATTAAATAAATAAAACGAATGTGATTTTGAAAACGTTTATTTTCCAAAAAAAGACAAAAATGCAAATAAAACTAAAGAAAAATATTTAACTTTTAATCTTTGGGGCCCGACAAGGGTTAGACCTTGGTCTTACGTATTTCCATCAAGGATGGAAAATCAGAATTACGTAGTTCTTTAAGAATGTTGAATAGTTTTGTGAAATTTGTTATTTTTTTATTTTTTTTAAATTTTTATCTATTTTTTATTTTTAAAATTAAACTTCAATTTGGATACCATTATACGCGTACGACCTTTTGATATTCCAATCAAAGTCTAAATTTTCCATGACGCAGACGACCATTCAAGATAAAAAAAATGCAATATAAAACATAATTTTCATAAAAATGAGCTCATGGTGCAAATAACAAAAGTAAAAGTATAGAAATTAAATTATTGGACCAAAAACCCATTTATTCCAATCTATCCAATTCTTTTTAGTTTCACTAAATGAGCTAAGCCCAAACCGTGCCAAGCCCCCCACCCTTACTCATTCAGATCCAATTAAGTTATGCCCTAAACATGCTGCACTTTTGTTAACACCTTCAACACTCCATTCTGGACACCAATTGGGCCAAGAATTGGGCCTCATAGCCTTACAAGAGATTTACCCTAGTGTCGCCACCACTAACCCCAGCTCCCTCACCGTCGCTTTCACTGGTGTTTGTGCTTATTTGTTTTAGGGTTTGAGAGTCTCAATGTCTAACTTGGCGGCACGAGTTTGGTTTGGTGGAGGTTGACGGCGATGGTGGTGCGACGGAGAAACACCATCAACCATGGGGAAGAGGCCTGACGACGACGTTGCAAATAAGGGCTTGTGGGGACGCCATGGTGAGGTTTGGTGGTGCAAGTGGTAGGTAGTGGCAGCGATAGAGGATGATGGCGATGGTGGCGTGGAGAGTAACATGGGAAAGGTGAGGGAGGTGATGGTGGTGTCTTATGGTTGACGAAAGTTTTGGAGGTTGAGGAAGGAGTGGTTGAGGCACAAGTGAGTGGCGACGCTATGAGAGTATGATTGAGGAGTGGTGTGCGGAGGCTGGAGGAGTTGCAGAGGATCATCGGAGGTGCTGGAACAGCGTTAAGGGCGAGATAGGTGACGGTGGCGAGAGAGGGAGAGAGGTGTTGATACTTGGGTTGCTTAGGTGGTTCAAGTGGCGGAGGGAGGAGAACGACGATGACATGGCTCTCCCTTGGCGATAATGGTGGTTAGGGAGGGTTTGTGGTGGCTGTGTGAGGTTTGGGTGGCTTGATGAGGGTGGCAACATCATTTAGAGCTGCTGGCTTGCTGGTGGGAGATGACCTCGGCGACTTGTTCGGTAGGTAGAGCGACAATTGTTTAAGGGTGTTTTAAAGCTGTTTTGTGGTGAGGTGATGACATGGTAGAGGGACGCTTGCTTGGTGGAGCAAACATAGTGGGGCGCAGAGGGTTTGGCGAAGGAAATGACGAGGCACCGTTGCCTATAGGGTTTGGCAGAGGTGCGGTGGTGACAACAACGTTGCCATGATCTCCAACAACGTTGATGGCAAGGAATGAGGGGACGACGACCACACTAAGGTTCGAGGTGGTGGTGCTGCTCATTCTAAGGCTGGCAGTGGTGCAAGCAGAGAATGGCTCGTGATGGCAGCGCTGGATTAGAGGAGAGCAATGGTGATGGAAGGGAAACAAGGGAAAGACATGGTTTCAAACGGTGGAGAGAGGTTCAGTGGTGAGTGACGGTGGAGTGGATGTAAGGCACATGAGAATTGAGTTGTTGAAGTTTGGTGGAGGCTTGTCAGAGGTATTGGAGGATGTGGTGGTGTGGAGGACGATGGTATGCAGAGATGATGGTTTGGTTTGAAGAATCGAGATGGTAGTGAGAGAGGGGAGGAGGCGACGGTGATTATGAGTGGTGGAGGTCGTGGTGGTTGTGTTGTGACTCTTGATAGTCATGGTAAAAGCTGAAGATGGATGTGAACCACAATGGGTGTGAACCGTGACGAAGACAATGGAGGTGTCGTGGTTGCCATAAAGTTAAGTTACCTCGCAAGCGAAGGTTTAAGGCAAGGCTTCTTAAGAGAATCATGTTGGATAGCAATCAAAAGAACCAACATAAGTTCAACAAAGGTACAATTTACATTCTTTCTAATATTCAACGTAATGAAAGCTAACTAATCTTCAACCTTGGTATTGGCACAAATCAAATGAATATAGAGCAAACACCAAACATAGCAAACACAAGAGATCAAACACAGTAGATTGACAAACATAAACAACACACTCATATTGGTATTGGCATAAATCAAATGAATATAGAGAAAACATCGAACAGAGCAAACACAAGAGATCAAGCACAACAAATTGACAAACACAAACAACACACTCATATAGATGTAAGATGAATATCTATCTGTAGAATATCTTAACTGTAAAAAAAGACTATGTAATTTTTCCTTCCTCCTTTTCTCTGTAATTCCATGTGTGCTTCTTAAACTCTCTCAATTCTGTAATGCTCTTCAATTTTTGGAAGAACTTGCTTCTAGATTGTAACACAGACTGTTTTGATGTAATTGTGTATGTTTTTGTTCTCTATTTCTCTTAATTTCTAGCTTCTCTCTATATGTTTGCATTTTTTTCCTGTATGATTCCCCCAATGATCCTCTCCTATGACTTCTCTTTTGTATATCTCCTAATAAGAGGAAGAGGAGATTCTCGTATCCCCTCCCCCAAAATGGCCTCTATTTTTTTATTATTTGCAGGGGGACATCCCAACTTTTCCAAAAGGACAACCCAGCTTTACCAGGTGGTTATGTTGATGGTAGAGAGGGGCCTATCAACTTTTCAGTTGTGAGAAAATCAGAAAATTTGGACGTTTCTGGTGTGAGTGGCGTGGCAGTGCCAATGTTGGGGGACGTACGGTAGATCAAAGAGAATCTAGAGATTTTGGGGTGTGAAAAGTGATTGGGGAGTGTGAGAAGAGAAAAGGACAGGGCCAAGATGCTAGGGGTGGCGTGAGAAGGCTGTAGGGGTGTAGACAACAAAATTGACTTGGGGTCTAATAAGTGAAAATGTGCAAATAGGATGCATGAGAGGTGTACAAGGAGTAAATTTCATTTTCTTTAATATTAAAAATGTTTTTACATTTTTTTAAAGGAATAAAGACAATCACGAAAATGTAAGTTATTTTGGCATTTTTATTTAAGTTTTGGTTTTGGTTGGTTACAAAATATTTATGTTGTGGTTTAGGATCGGGGAGAACTAAAATTGGTCTCCGATGGTAGAAAAATTAGTAAGTTTGGATTGTCATGTGCTGAAGTTGAGACATTTGCTCAAAATTCTAGGTTGTTGCCATTGTGCCACATTGGATATGAAGTAGCCGATAAATGATTACTTTCTAAATTTGTGGAAAGGTGACATAGAGATACAAACACCTTCTATCTACCTGATGGCGAGATGACCATCACGTTAGATGATGTGTCGTGCATTCTCCATATCCCTATAGTTGGTGAATTTTTGACTTATATTACATTGGAGCTTATCAAAGCTGCTGATTTGTTGGTTGAGTTGTTGGGGTCAATTCTGGCGATGTAAGAGAAGAAATTAAAAAGTGTCGAGGCACACATATGACTTAGTTGGCCCCAAGAAATTTATGAGGAGTGTTGTGTGTTACGTACGTGGGAGTTTACTATTAGGGTTTACTTATTGCATCTAGTTTAATGAATAGTATTTATTGATAAGAGTACAACCTCTATATCTATTTCATACTTGGCTTTGTTCAGGGACCTTCACATGTGTGGAGATTATTCTTAAGGAGCTAGTTGGCTTGCACACATGTATGAACAGCTAGGGGATGCTTATCTTTCCCATACGCGACAATTGGGCAGTTACACCACATTGATGTAAGCAATTGGTAGATAATTTGTGATAAAAAGGCATACATAAATAACTATTATAACTTATTGTTGTACTTGTTACAGAGTTGGATTTATGAACATTTCCCAAGCATGTGAAAGAGAGATTTGAATGTCATGTATAAGGAGAGTCAGCCTAAAGCATCACATTATATCGTTAGTCAGCATATTTGCACACTCGCAGATGTGCGATTGCAATTGGACTATTTGACGACTACTGAGGTCATATGGGATCCATATAAGAACCATAGAGCATATAGCCCATTCGAGTTGATATGTTTATTTTTTAGTTATCTTCGCCTTGGAGCTTTGATGCAGAGACATCTACAGGAATGTGTCTTGCATCAGTTTGGATTCATACATACTTCCTATTCCAGTTGACGAAGGAGTATTAGCCACCACTGATGATCGATGGCTACATTTTGGCGATCATCTGATCACATTGGTCACCCGTACGTCTGAATCAAATTCTTGTTCAGCTAACTATATGGGATGGTTTAACTTGTGTCATATCCATATCTATGGATCTGATGCTGATTTTACTGATCATTGTTGATTTCATAGTCCTGATGATGGAGCGCCACCACTACCACCATCACAGCAAGACCATGCCCGTTTGCTAAGATATTTTATAATTTAATAAAAGTAGTTATGATAATATATTTCTTACTATTGAATTTACATTTCTTATTTGTGTAGGGTATATTTAGGCACATTGTCACTATATTGCAAAGGGTGATTGATTGTGGGCATGTTATTGAAGGCACTCAGCCTTTGATGACACCCAAGCGGCGTTGGCGTTAGCACGTGGAATTACTAATTCTAATTGTTTCAAATTCGACATTTTATCAACTTTGTCGCAATCGGGATCATGACGGGGACGACAAACAAAATAAAATTATTTTTCAAAATAGTGGAGTCGCCACCATAGTTTATTAGGAAAAACTATGGAAAACCAAAAAAAGATAAGGCAAGTTTGCGAAAATGGATTTCGAGTCTGGGAGTCGGTTACGTGTGGAGAAGGTACTAGCACCCCACAACGCCCCCCCTTAGGCGATACCTTTAATTGAACAAATAAAAATAAAAGAGTGTGATTTTTTTTCAAAATATTTATTTTTCCCATAAAGAAATACAAAGCAAATAATAACAAACAAAAATATTTTTTTTGGAAAGAGCCCGACAAGGATTTGACCTCGCTCCTATGTATCTCTATCAAGGATAGAGTATCAGGGTTACGTAGTTCTTTGTTTATAAGATTGTTGGTTGGTTCAATATTTTTTTGAAACTTTTGAAAGTTTGTGTTTGAAAATAAGGTAAGTGAATGGCGTCAGTGCTTGGTTTAAAGCCTCGACTTTGGATAGCAGTGCCAGGTTTAAAGCCTGGGCTTTGAGTAACGATGCCAGGTTTAAAGCCTGGGCTTTGGATAACAATGCCAGGTTTAAAGCCTGGGCTTTGGGAAACAGTGCCAAGTTTAAAGCTTGGGCTTTGAGATACAGTGTCAGGTTTAAAGCCTGGGCTTTGGGAAACAGTGCCAGGTTTAAAACATGGGCTTTGGGAAACAGTGTCAGGTTTAAGGCCTGGGCTTTGGAAAACAGTGCCAGGTTTAAGGCCTGGGCTTTGAGAATTGAGGTATATACCAAATTCAGTGTTGAAAAATAACATGCAACAGTTATATGCAACATGGAATTGACACTTTAGTTTTAGCGGGATTATGCATGCAAAAATGGAACGTGAATGAATGAATTTTTGGCAATGCAAAGCTTAGATATGTGAATTTTAAGTGGTGTACGATGACTGTTTTGGAGGTGGGGGCAGTTTTGGAATTTAAGGAGTCGCAGGTGCAAACCCTAATTGGGGTGGTGCAGGAAGCAGCTCCACTAGTCAGAAACCGACTTATGGCCAAAGGCGTTTTGGGGATTGAGAAGAGTGTGGGTGCAGATATTAATTAATGGGGGTGTAGGAAGTAACCCCACCAATCAAAAACTCAAACTAAGGGCATTTTGGTAATTGAGATGAGTGTGGGTACAGATCTTAATTAATGAGAGTGCAGGAAATACCTCCACTAACCAAAAACTCAACTTATGCCTAGAGGTATTTTGGGAATTGAGGAGAGGAGTGTGGGTACAGATCTTAATTAATGGGGGTGCAGGAAGTACCTCCACTAACCAAAAACCCAACTTATGGCTAGGGGTATTTTGGGAATTGACGAGAGGTGCAGGTGCAAGCTCAAACAGATGGGGTGCAGAAAGTAGCTTTACTAGTCAGAAACCCAACTAGTGTTAAGGGTATTTTAGGAATTGTGAAGAGCTGGGGTGTAGGCACAAACAGATGGGGTGCAGAAAGCAACCCCACTAACCAGAATCCCAATTAGGGTTTAGGGGGGGCACATGTGGCGCACAGGTTCGGTTTTGAGACAGAGGAAGGCATGGCTGGCGGCGGCGGGAACGACGGCGGCAGCATCGTAGGTGGAGCAACGATGGACATCACCGACGGCGGTGGCGCGAGGGCAGCGACACTTAGGGAGGAGATGATGCTTGCAGTGACGCGAACAAAGGTGCAAAGGGGTGGCAGTGGTGCGGTTTTTGTCGCGGTGGAGGTGCAGGTAGGGGCGGCGAGGCACGATGGTGGTGCGACAAGGCGCGACGGAGCTATGGCGAGTTCTTGGTACGATTTTGGGATTGTTTTGGGCGTGTTTGGGAGTTATTTGGGTGTTGAACGGAATGACTATAGATCGGTAGCTACCGATGATGATTTTTTAGTGACTTGTGGCTTGGCTGTTAAGGGTATTATGTGGTTGCGGAAATGGTTTCAAGTGGTTGAGTTGTGTTTTACATGTTTGCTGGGTACTCACTTAGGTTCTTGACTGTTGCATGAGAGAAGAGGGAAGGTGGTGATAGATTTTGTAATTATTTTTTAAAATTCAGAATGCCAGTTTTGAATCCAGGACTTTGTAATATAAAAAAAATGCCATGAAGAGCAAAAAATAACATTTTTGTTTCTTTATCTCCATATCCTTACATTTATTTATGAAATCAAACCATGAAGATGATGAAAAAAATAAAAATAAAAATAAAAAAATACAAGAAGATAAAAATTCAGGCTTACAGAATCAATCTTTGAGAACCATACAAAATTTTAAAAATTACAAAACATACCTGTACTGGTTCTTCAAGAATGATCATCTCCTTTCTAAATGTTCCTTGCTTCTCAGTTTTAAACTGAATGTGGATAGTAAGTTAGGAGAATCAATCTTCTCTTTTTCTCCTTCTTTCTCTATTTTTTATCGTGTTCTCCCTTTATTAGTGATTCTCTCTTTCTTTTTTACCTCCTTCTTTTTTCTCTCAAAATGATCAGTAGTCCTTTTCTAACGTAAGAGCAGTTACCACTTAAGTGAATCTCCTTTTTTATTATTTAATTTATTTTTATTCTGAAAGTAGTTCAGAGCAATTGTGAAAGATTGACTTTTTTTTTTATTATTATTGAAGATGAAGTGTAGATGAACGTGAGATGAAACAGGTTGAGAACGGTCATATTTTATTTTTTATATTTTTTGTTATTGTGAAATGGGTGGTTCAGAGTAGTTTTAAAATTGACTGATTCTCCTTTTTTTTATTAATTTTTTTTTATGTAGTGGAGAAGGTGGGTTGTTATTTTATATATTTTTTTAAATAATAGGTGGAGTTAAGGGTGAGGGAATTTAGAGAAGATTAACTTATTTTTTTATTATTTTTATTATCTTGAACATGTAAATGAAGGAAACTGAAAATAGTTTTCTTTTCTTGTTATTTTTTATTATTTTATATTTTTTCCTTATTTTTAGGCTCTATTATTTTAATTTATATTTTTTTTTATTTTCGTTTTTTATTATTAATTATTTTTTTAAATCACCACCTTTTCTCTTTTTTTTAAGTTTTTTTTTAATGAAAAATTCAAAAAAAATTTATTTATTATTTTTCAAGAAAACTTAAATTAATAAATATATTCTATGTTATTATTTATTTTTTTATTTTTCCTTTTTCCACTTTATTATATTTTAATTTAAAAGATTACCCGGACAAAATCGGGTGTTGATAAACTTCATCGGATATTCTTGTTCAAACATGATCCTCCATCCTCACATGAAATAATCACCTATATTTACCAATATGCAATGACCAACTAATTCAAATAATAAAAAAAAAAACGCAATGTCAAAATTAACATTTCGGAACAGTCTAATCCAGAAGGTTAAATTACACTTCTGGATAGCACAAGCTTGACTTTCGGAATAGCATGCTCCAGAAGCCAAATTTGTATTCTAGAATAGCCTAATCCGAAAGTGTAATTTAACCTTTTAGATGAGATTGTTCCAAAATACAAATTTAGCTTCTGGAACCGACTATTCTGAAAGCCAAACTTGTATTCTAAAATATCCTAATCCGGAAGTCAAATTTGTGTTTTGGCACAACCTAATTTGACTTCCGAAATACAATGCAGGAGGTGTGTTTCGAAATTCAATTTATACTTACGGAACAACATATTTTAAAGGGCAACTTTCACTTCTGAATTACCCAAATCCGAAACTTTATTTAAAAAAAAATATAAGTTTCGAATCATGTAATCCAACGATTTTCCAAATTGCAAAATCCGAAAGACTACTTCTTCCTGGACCTCCAAGCCTTTCTTTAAGACACCTCCAAATATTTAGAAAATCTTCAAAGTACCCCTCATATTTTATTGTGGAGACTATTTTAACCTCGTATACTCTTCCACCTTTATTCTCTTCCACCTCAATTCACTATGCCGCCCACCTTCAACCATTTCACACCTACATTTCGTTGTGGTTGCTGCCACCGATTTAGATTTCGAAATCCACCCTCATCCACCACCTTGTCAAAAATAAATTCTGAAATAGTGTGTTCCATAAGTGAATTATTTTTTTAAAAAAATGACTTTCGAAATGAGTTGTTTCGAAGTATAAAAATACTTTTGAAAAGAATATTCCGAAGATCTTCCATATCCTAAATTTCGGAATACAACTACAACCTACCTCGTCAACTTATCTTAAACGATCCTACGTCCCGCTATTACTACCATTGCTCCACCGTCACAATCCTTCTTCACCTTCCTCACACCCTTCCATCTCTCACTTTTACATTGCTTTAATATACGGTGAGGTAACTGTCTTTGCAAATAGGACACTTTAGGAAGTTTCTAAAAATTTGGAGGTAATTAAGAAAGCTTGGAGGTACTGACTCACAACCCACCCCATTTGAAATACAACTCACAACTCATCCCACCCAAACTTATCTCCTACAAAAACCTTCCACCAGCAGCTCGGCGCCACTGCCAGTACACTGCTGACAAGTATGACCAACCTTTAGCCGCTACTACCATCACACTACACCACCATACTACACAACAGATGCACCAACTTCCCTCACATACCTCCATTTCATTTCAAAACATATCATTGTTTGTAAGGGCAAATTGGTCTTTTCCAATTGCGCAGTTTGGAAAATCCAAAATATATGAAAGTGCAGGAAGAAAGTATAGAGGTGCACGAAGAAGCAGTCTAATATTTAATGTTTGATTTTCCAACCAACAATATTAAATGTCCATTATTCTAAAATTTTAACCATAGAAGAGTCACATTAATTTTGGTGATTAAAAGTTTATGTTAATCGATGTTCGTATTAGAATAAATTGTTATGATTCTTATATTGTTGTGAAGCGATGGATAATCCAATATTATCATGGTTACTCATTGAATCACATCATGTAGATTGTCACTAGTTTAACGACTTCATTAAAACTTTTTTTTTAATATTCGGAGGAATGAAGTTTTAGAACCCACCGTTGCACATTTGATGAATTGTCTCCAATTTCCTATCCTTAGAATGAATGTGAGTGGTAGTGATTGTGAATCAGCACATGGGATTGTGTGCTTTGTAATCGAGAACATTGTGCTGTCTTCAAACTGGAAGAATAAAAATACTATAGAACGACGGAGTTTGCCAGTTATGTACCGTTTTATACCAAACGAACGACATTATCTGAGTCATATTTGTAAAACTACACATACACTAAAAAGCTTCATCCAATTCTTTTCTCAGAAATATCCTCTTTCAAAATTATTCGACATTGTCAAACACTAAATATATGAATGAAAATGCAAACTCTAGTTTGCCTCGTGGTGAGGAACTAGTCTCGTATGCTTTATCCATATTCTACCTAAGCTAGTAATTTATTGCATTTAACATTTTCATAAAAATAATGAATATAAAGGACAAATAACCGGGGAACAAGTCTTCCGTATAATAATAAATACTCACATTCATATCTTATTATGCCTCAATGATTGGTCAGGGAGAAAAAACTGAAAGCAATAATGGGATGAATCATAGGAGAATTTTATATCAATACATTTTTGGTCAAATTTTACAAAAGTGGTTGGAAATAAGTAGATTTTAATATAAAACACAATCTAACCTACCTAACAATTTCCTGGTTCTATAATTCCCAAGCTTTCTTTAAAAGCATCTGGGATGATTAAAAAGAGGTAAAGCTCATGTAGTGATACTTGCTAATCAGTTGGCAACGTAGCTTTCAAAAAGTTGGGTCTGACAGTTTTGGTTCCACTGCTACCAGCCATATTGAATACCAATTGCTAAAAAATCATATAATAAAATCAGAAAGATCATCTGGCATCTTTTCAGTAATAATCATCATCGTTATAGCCGTATCCATCATCCTCATGGAAATATGTATCTGCAAAATTATCAGTAGACAACCCACTTTGATACATCTCCCCCATATCATCTTCGAATTCATCCACTGATCCTATCTCATTGTCATTCTTGTCCTCAAATGACTGAAGGTTATCATGATTATCTAGGGGTGGATCAAACCGTGCTTTCTTCTCTTTCTTGGGATCATCGGTTTTTTCCTGTTTGATAATATTAGAAAAAAAGTTAAATTGAAGAAACGTCGAATGTCTTGATATAAAGAATAGTATAGGTTAATTGTCAGAAGACATCTTTCCAAATTTGTCTTTTGAACATGTTAAGATAAAGCAGTGAATCAAGAACGAAATCAGGCAGATAAAGCAAAAGCATGTAGGCCTGATTGGACAGGTTTTTCCACAGGAGAAAAATATTGAAGTAAACTTCCCTAACAAACTAAAATTTTAAAATCATTAGCTTATCTAAAAATATGATTTTAGAGTATGCATGAGCTAATTTTAAACATAATTCATTTTACTTTTGAGTTTTCTTCTTTTGTGAATGTCTATTGAGAAGTTTATCAAAATCATGTTTTAATAAGGAATGTTTTCTGGTGTTAGTGGAACTCAAAGTGTATCAATATTACATGTGATATAAAGCAAATCAGTTCAAGAGAGAATTACCAGTTCATTAAATAATTCACCCAGGCGATCAAAATTGACTTTAGATTTCAGACTCTGCAATTGCTACACACGCAAACAAGTAATTTTAGTAATATATAAACAATTTCGGAAGATCTTATGTTGATAATTAAAAAAACTAAAATGAGTCATATATATATTGCTCAATAAAGCTGCACGCACATAATAAAAGCCGTTGAGAATTGACACATTACCTCATCTCAATCTGAAAAGATACAAGAAGCCCTAAATCCAAATGCTCAATGAGCACGAGAATACAAGGTCAAAGCAACGGTGAGTACTCCAACACTACTCAATGCTTTGAAAGATCTTGCTTTTTTCTTTCCTATCATATCTTCCCTTTTTAAGTTTTTACCTCTAAAGTTGTTATACTTACTTGACTACACATGGAAACAAGAAATAATTTTATTGATAACATATGAATTACATACTTCTAAGGTGAGAAGTGCACTCCAAGAAAGGAATTCCCATCTCTCAAAAGAAAATATGTACTTAATCTCCTCAAAGAAACAACAAAATTGAGAAGTAGAACTTTAGGAGTTCCTACTGAATAGAATCATAGAACTAGAGTTCTATGGTAGAAAAGACCCATTATCAGATATTGGTAGGAAAACTGATTTACCTATCAAGCAGGAGACCAAACATGAAGTTTGGGTCAAAATACGCATGAGCGAGAAAGAGACGTGCGTGATAAAATTCTTCAATACTTGAAGTCAAGCTTAAGGAAGGGGCTTGTGTGATTGCTATCAATAAAATTATTTATCAATAAAATTATTTCTTGTTTCCCTACGTAGTTCAAGTTTACCTAATAACAAATTTAGTACAGACTCTAATAATATCTCAGAATATGGGTTTTGACCCAATTTAACCCTCGAAATAAACTTGCAAGACAGGGATTACACTTACACTACTTTTGTCTTTATATTTACTCAATAAAGAATTTGGAATTTTTCCAATACACCCAACACTATTGAGCTTGGTGTGTGGAAATGTGGGGGCTGATCTAATAACAAACATAGGACAGGTTCTGACACTGTCATAAAATATGGGTTTAGACATAACTCAATCCCACATATTAAACTTCTGAGGTTTGGGACTTCGATTATTCCCAATAATGTGAAAGTAGTGTCTCTTGTATTGACAACTTCAAGGTAGAGGAAAAATAATTTTATTGCTCAATTCAAAAGACTGCATATAATCTTAATATATAGACTAAACTACATCAATCTTAAAATCTCCGGAATAAGTAAACTAGGAATTTAAATAATTCATACAGCAGCAATATATACAGAACATTTGGCAATATCTAAGAAATGTGTTCCTAATAAAGATTTATATTATTATTCTTTATGTTTATATATTTGTAAATATTTATCTTCCATATTTTTAAAATAATCATATCTTTGTATCAGATATGTATGTAGTTTCCTGTTATTTTTAAACAAATATAAAATGGTAATGGAACTGTAACAATATAGAGAAATGCATGTATGTTATTGACTAGATAAATACCCTTTTTTTATTAGACATTTGGCCGAAGGCCTCCGCAGCAGATTGAGCTGGCCCCGTATTTTTTGCCTCATTAGCTCGTCTCTGTTTCATTTCCTGAAATAGTATATTTAACACACCAAAAAAATTATAAGCTTGAAGTTTTGCAGTATGAATTGTACAATGTAAACAAAACAAACAATGCGTAACTATTGGATCCACTCGACACCCATTAAAATGTATATTTATGAGTATACTCGATTTGAAAGAAAAACAATTACAAAAACGTTGCAAATCACAAATTGAATTCAATTCATTTGGCAAATTCACTAACTTCCTAGAGTGCCTGTTTCAAATTTTCCCATGCATCTCAGGCTTCCATTTCATTAGTCTCTAGTTTATATACAAGATTTAACTTATGCATAGTCATAACCTTATTATTTACTTTTTCTATATGGAGAGAAGTTATCCAAACAAGGTCACACTATACAATTCCCAGGGCAGAAATTCTTCGTATCTCAATAGTCTAATTTCTTTTGATATTCAAATTGGTTTTGACTCAACAAAGTACACTTTATTATTACATTGACTAACATAGTCAAAACATACAGCAGTGTAAGGTGGTCTGCGGGTGTTAGAAATCAAGTTCTCCCTTCATCAAACTTAGGATCTGCACTGCAGCAATGACAACCTCTCACTTAACAAGAACAGAAACTGCAAACATCAAATGAATGCACACCAACACTAGGAAGCTGATAGAACACCCAATTAATGATTCAGTTTTATCAACAATTGATAGGGGGAAAAAAGAGCTTAAGCTTAACAAAAACAATTCTAGATCTTGCAGCTCCACAAAGACTCGAGATAGAGTCCACTTCCAAACCACAATACAAACCATGCATAGAAACTTGAGACCTTCAAAACATGGCTGAGGGTAAATTTGTTGCCTTCCCCCTCCTAAATTAAACCTTCCAGACTCTCTGGAGAAAATTTTAAATGTAAAATCAATATGCAATGTCTTTTCTAATATTCTTAGCAAAGTCCATACTTCCCTGGATTCAACTTTAGACAAACTAATTTTTTAGTTGTAATGACCACTTTTCCAAAATTTTATATTATAGCTTACTCATTCCAAAACTAAGGCCAAAACAAACAACATACTAGTACTAGTTATTACTAAGAAGTGGGTTTAAATCTAACTCATTCTCACAAAACTAGCTTGTGAGATGAGGATCGTCTCTGCTTATATACTGTAAATTGGTCTGATCTCCAGTTGATTGCAAGATCTCCAACACACCCTCTTCATAGCAAGGCATGTACCTATTGTGTGTGATCTAGATATTTGTGGATAATCCAATAGAGGGTGGTACAATAGGTCTATCAAACTTTGCTAGGATAATCTCTAGGATCATATTAAGAATTGAGTTTAAGTCTAACTCATACTCATAATGTGCTGAAGTGAGAATTGTCCCGCTTATACAGTAAAATCTTATCTCTAGTTGATAGTTGATGTGAGATCTCCAACAGTTATAAATTAATAAGGATCCACCCCAATTGTAACCTTGGACAATTAATTAACTTATTATAGGTCATCAATCTAACTATTCAATTGTGCGAAATACATTGTGCACAAACATCAAATTTCAAATATATTCGCTATTGATAAGCCAAAGTTTAGAAGACAATAGTGTTCATGGAAATCATGGTTTATGTAATGAAAGATAAAAATCTAACTGTATTTCATGAAACGTTTATTTAAGTTACTTGTGGTATAATTTCACATTAAGAACGTCTCAAAAAAATATTCAGAAAGAACCTTTCTGGATTTTGCCACGGCTTCCGAAGCAGATGCAGCAAGCTCTCTTGCTGCAAGTAAATCCTCTGAACAGTTTTCAAAATTTGCCTCAAAAGCTTTCTTATTAGCTGCTGCAATTGCTTCCTTGGCTGCCTGCTCCTGAAACCAAAGATAAAGCTTGAGTGAGATCCAGTGCAGATTAACCTTCCAAATAAAGTCAAACAGAAAACCAAGGACAAGCAGAAGTATAAGTAACAAGCAGCCACTTCTGAATTTGAACTTCAAACCATGATACAAAATGAAAAAGAAACTAAAAGACAAATTTATCTAGCACAACTAGAAAAAATTAGTTGATACCATTTCTTTACCTCAAGATACTCCCGATTTGCTGCCTCCCATAGTATCGTCTTAATTTTTCTCCCCTCCTCATCATGAATGTATAAATCAACATCTTCATCATCAATATCAGATAAAGTTTCTGATTCATCTTCTCTAAATGAATCATCATATTGAGCAGCTTTAGTGGCCTCATGGGCAACATTAGTCCCTAAAAGCATTTGAGCAATTAGGAATGAATACAGAGGAAATTTAACAAGCTAGCAAGAGTTAATGAAATAAGAACACCCACCATACCTTCTGGCACACGGGCAGGCAAATCTTCTGGGTGGCTCTTAAACTGATCATTTGATGCATTTGCCAACTAACCAAAAGAATCAGAAAAAAAATATAAAGATCTAGAAGTCGTGCATTGTTATGGCTCTTCTAAAATTTATGAGCCATGTTATACAATTGTCTGGAAATTGGAATTAATTTCAGATACCCATATGTCTGGACCATTGCTTAAAGAATGGTTTCATCATATAGGATAAAGAACTAAATGAAAGTTAAACTTTCTACTGGCACATTTCTGTAAATGCTGCTCTTCTCAGGAGTATTCTTGCTAATGAGGGGTTACAATATCATGATATCAACTAGACAATGTGTGAACACTTTCACAACAATAGAAATTATTATTACCTCAAATGGCTAATTTCTAAGGCATCTTGTACTCTTTTGTTGGATGCATTCAGTTATAAGTAGAATATTAATTGGATCTGATCAGTACAGTGTAACGAACTTAAAGTATGAGTTTGGAGTTCTGTAAAATATTTGACATCAGTGGCAGTACGTTTGTCTCTGGAGTGAGTTTGTGGACAGATTATCTTTTCACTTTCAAGATGGAACTCAAAATTTAAGTATTATGAATATAGACCTGATGTAGTTCTTGGATTGTTCGACTATTCCAATTATATCAATTCTTTTAGCAATTTAACTATAAGGCAATACAAATAATTTTTCCTAGTGAATATTATGAATCTTTTAATGCAAAAACTTAAACAGAGAAAAGGAAAAATTAAAAGGATACTTGTAAATGAAAGGCAAACTACCACACACAATACCAAGTCAAGGAATACTTACATCACATTTTTCATCAACACTCTCTTCGAGAAGTGCTCTTTTCACTCTTTCTCGCTCAGCACGCTGGAATGCAGGAGGATCCAAACCACCACCAAGTCCACCAGAGAGCTTATCGAACTGTGAGTATATCAATCAGTTCAATAGTCAATGCCAAAACGCAATCTGGCTTCAAAAGGAAACCATCTTGACAAGAAGGAAAGTACTCACATCCTTATAGCATGCTTCGCACAATCCAAGCGCAAAATGGGACGCCCCACTATCCTTGTGCTCACACAGTAGATCTTTCGAAATACACCCTTTCAATCCACCTTCTGGCATTACCATTGGATTTTTTTCATGCTCCTTTGCCATGGTATCCAACTCCTCAACCTATAACCATAAAAGGTTCATGAAAAATGTTTACTCGCTGTCAGATCTAAGATGGTGAATTTAACCACGGGTCTTAAAACACACTCGGTATCAAAATAGACCATGGCATTAAAAGGAAATAGAAACATACTGTCAAGCTAGAACATTCTGTATTCTCAAATTCGACCAATCTTTTGGTCAATGTTGCTTCACACACATGGACGATTCTAAGCTGCATTGAAAATTAGAAAATCAAGGGACATTTAATATAAGAAAAAATATTAAGTTCAACTAATTTATGCAGAAAGAATTACAATAGCAAACGTGTAACTAGTCTAATGCAGAAGATTGTGCCATATGTTACTGCTAATATGGCCATTCTCTTCAAGAATAGAAATTCTTTAACAGAAACAGGATGAAAAATGTAACACTAAAATACAAAGGATTTTATATGACGTTTACAATTATACCAGACACATATGACACACAAGCTTAAATCAACCTTGGTACAGATAATAGGAATTGTTGTAACTGCTTGTCAAGATTTTTTTTTTTCTGAGACAGACAAAACAGAAGAGGATGGAGAGAGGGAAGAGGTTGAATAGAAAATGAGAATATATAGTTATATTTATGTAGTAAAAGGGTAATTGAGTAAGCAAATGAATAACTATCGCGAATACGACATAAAACAGAAGGAGGCTGAATAGAAAATCAGAGAATGTACCATCACATGTATAACGGTTAAAGGGTAAAATAGCCAAAACAATTGTGTACACCAAAATGAAGAGGCCCTGTTGTATAGTCAATGTAATAAGTCTAAACTTGCATCCTTTGTGTAATCAAACATGCAGTTTCAGCCTAATCAAGTGTGTTTTCTCTCTTTCAAAGCATATAGACAATCATTGTGCACTAGGACCCCAAAACGGTTTCAATGGGGAGTACCCAAATTACCATTATAGAAGAGTCTTACCGGAGGTCACGGTGAATAAGCATATAATGTCTCTTATAGTGGGAAACAAATTTTAAACCGTTGGATATATTAGCTTTTAAATGAATGGTTAAGATTTTTTTCTTTTCTCTCTTTTTCTATCTTTCAACATTTTTTGGTTATAATGACCCCACCCACTCTCTTTTCTCCCACAAAACAACACTTGATTTTCAGGTGATGCTAGTTTAAACGGGAGTTCATGTTCTACACCCAACCAATACAGGACTCTGTTCCTGCATTTTGCTGTTTCTGAAATTGACCTCCACAAAAGCATCTTCCACATCCCAAGGGGGAAGCAAATATATGCCTTTTAAAATTACCCAAGAATAACAACAGCACCAGAAGAAATCAAGATAAGTAGTCAAATGCATGTGTTGATAATGAACATCCCATTCCACCTAACAATCTCAACATATCAAAGATCATCAAATTCTGAATGATTCACACTGATAACACCATAAACTAGGAATTCATGTATGCTTCTGCAATAACCAGCTGAACAAGCTTAAAACTTGACTTCACATTTTGGACAAATCTTCTGATAATCAGCTACCAAGCACAGTATTTTAAATTTGGAATCACGTTCTAGATATTCAACGAATATAAATTCCAAAATCCAAATCCAATATATCCTATAATGTGGCAAAATAATTCTATTGTGTTAATAGATTTAAAATGAAATTGTGGCAATTATTTGAGTTGCAACAAAGCCAACATGTATATATCCGCTATTCATGGAAGAATCATAAGTTAAAGTTACTTTTAACAAGTGCCTGAAACAGGTCGTATTAATCCTAAAATTCTAGTTCACTAATCCTATCAATTACGTCTCGGACCAGGACAGAACTAATGCCAATATTTTAAATGAGTAGGAAGAGTCAGTGAATAATAACAATGGAACATATATCACAAGGGAGACCAGAGAGCATCCGCAATCAAGCATACCAATGAATCTCAAAAAAGAATTCAATAAATTATGAATAAAGCATTGGCTATTTCCTGACTATCTTCTACACTTATGAGGAATTGTATATATTGTAAAAAATACCTGCTAGCAACATATGACAATAATAATAAAACAAATCACAAGGTCGAAAACTTAATCATTACTTACAATATCGGGTTTAGAGCATTTAATTCCATGTGCAAGAGCAGATATGTATAATGCCGCACCGCATAAACCACTAGGTTTCCTCCCTGTCTGTTTTCGAGCATTAGTAATTCAACCACTTCATATTAAAAAACGTTTCTACTTCACATCCCAAATTAAGGATTTCTTTGTCCAAACTAAAGGCATAATAAGAACAATGTTTAAGATACCTGCATCCAGTCCCGTTTCATGCTGGCAACAATGGTCAGTGCAGTATCAGAGACTGCCTTACTCCCTCGCTTAATCAAATCTACATGACATGACATCAATCAATCTATTATTTCTCCTAGCTGAAAGATAGATAACTCGATAAAAATTAAAATAAAAAATATATTAAACCAAACCAGGTTTAAAATCTACACAAAAGAAAGATGAATATCTTTTTACACTAAAACATACAAGTTTGATCATGCATCTGAATTATTTATTCTTTTATCAACAGAAAAAAAGAAACACATAAAATATGAAAGGAAATTCTTATTTGAAATAAACAAACATAAACCAATTTATAATTCCCTTCTATATTAATAATTTATTTATTGCAGTATCATAGGTCCAGGGGAATCTTTGAAGGCTAGAATATAAGAAAGGACTAGAATAAAGTCTTGCAAGTGAAAACTCTCTGAAGAATACAAAGGGGAGTATTTATTTGCTAACAATCTTATCTTAAAAAGCTTTAGCTGGAAGGACAGTATTACAGGTTGTGTGGGATTCGCGGATCATAGGCCAAGAATGCATTTAATCTTCATGCCTATTAATATCTAAACAGTTGGACTACTCATTATAATCAGAGAGATACTCTCCACGGTGTCTATAAAGGGTTCTCGTTGTCTAGATTCTCTCAAAATGATTTGTTCTCTCTCACTCTTCAAATTTCGCCACATACAACCAACAAAACGTTTTAGTTATCCGTTTATACAGACTGAGTTGAAAAGCAAACACTCACTTTTAGTATATCTATGAATAAAAAGACTAGGATCAACAGGCTTTTGAACAATTGGGTGCTCTCCAAGCCTCAACACTTCACAAAGCTGCAAGAAAACTGATCCTAGCACATAACTGCACATCGAATTCATAACAGGAGCAAAGCAACAATCAGAAACACTAAAAAAAACGGATACATTGACAAAAGGTTAACTAAAATATGGGGGAAATATAACCGGTAGACTCCAAAAGCATACTCACACATCTATTCTTAAAAAATTTGAAAAATCAATAAGAAGGTACGGCTTATTGTTGTGCCTGCAAGGAAAAAAAAAAATTCAGTACAAAAAATAAAATGTTGCAATACGACCAGTCTACCACACTCATTATGATAAATCAAAGGTAAAAAGTGCAAGCCATTGAACTCAGTGCTCTTCAACCACAGTCGTAGAGCACTATTCCCTGACAATTAAATACTCATAAACAAACATCCTTAACACAGTATTAGCCGCAAAAACGATATCATTACATTCTGATACACAAGGGCACTTATAACATTTACAAAAGAGGAAGGAAATTTAGAATTACAGGGTAATGCCACAATCTCATTTGGGATGTGAGATATTTAAGAAGATTTCTAAGATTGCTAAAGCAGTCTTGTGTTAATCAAAAAAGGCTGTGCCAAGATACAGAATCGTGGTAGTGGAATTAAGTGTTCAAGACAAGGTGAGAAACAAAACAAAATTATTAAAGCCTCAAAATAGGTCTAACAATGCCAGAAACAAGACAAGAAAAGCTGTAAGAAAAGCACAATCTACGCTTTTGAAGAGCTTTAACAAACATCCATGGACAAAGATGGACAACGGAAGATATAGAGAAAGGAAAACAAGGTATTTAGATAAAGTAAAATTTGTTAAGGATTAAGAAATGAAAGTTTTGGTTATAAATCAAAATATCAAAGAAAAAAAATGGGAAAAATATTATTTTTATATACTTTCAGTGACAATAAGGATCCACTCATAAAATGGAAGGACGAGAAATACAAGATAAACGAAATTTGATAACAGTTGTAGGATTTAAATTACAAAAGTAAAAGAAGGGTTTTAAGAGGATGAATAATGGTAGTATTGTTGGTTCAAATGATCTTCCTCCTATTAAAATATGACAGTATGTAGAAGAACAAAATATAATCATTTAGCTAAATAAGCTCTTTAATGAGTTCTTAAGATTAAGAAAATGCATGAGTGAAGGAGAAGCAACTTGGTTCCAACATTTAAGAACAATACGATATTCATAATTGTGTAAACTAGAGGTATAGAACTTATGAGCCTCATTATGAAAGCACAAGAAAAGGTGATTGAGCATAGACTAAGTAAGATAAGAGACAAGAACTGTAGAGAATCAATGTGATTTTATCTTGGGAAGGTTTCCGACAAAAGTGATTTATCTTTTATAAGTATCGATGAAAACGATCCTAAGTAAAAATAAGAAAATAAAAAATCCTTTATTGACACTTAAGACTTAAAAGATGATAAAAGAGAAGTTAAGATTATCTCTTAGCTGATCCACATTATTTATAGAAGAAAATTACATCAAGAATACCAAGAGTGTACAAGGAAAGGGCTATATCTAGGTAATTAATGCTAATAAGCAAAATAGCTTTTTAGAATACACTTCTTAACCTATCTAAACAAGTTATATAATCAAGATAAATCATTCTAACAATGACTTTGGAAAAAGCATATGATTGAGTGTCAACAGAAATGTTGTGGAAGATTTTCTTAAAGAAAGGCGTTAGTGTGGCTTATATTTGGACTATACAAGACACAGTTTGCGGGGATAACTTTGAGTGTGAGAAAATAAGGTAAGAGGCGAAGGACTTTCCTACAAGGACAAGACTACATAGTCCTTGTTCAATCCAGTCTAGAATCTACTTATCGGGGTCATACGAAAGAATCTCCTTAATTGCGTGTCTTTTGTGAATGATATTGTTGAAAGAGAGAAAAATAGATAGAAGTTATGCTAAAAAAAATTGTGTAGACTGCACACAGACTCCATTTGATATAAATTGATCATAATAAATACAAATAATTAAAGGAGATCTCATTCCTATATACACGACATTTATTTTTAAAAGAAGAAAGAGTGTTAAAGCAAAACACTATACCGGCTAAAATCCTAACAAGGTTAGCATTATAACCTATATCAATACTTTACACCTATATACATGATATGACACGCCTATAAATCACATTCTAATCAAATAAGCCTATAAAAACTCATCCATATCCCCCTAAATCAATAAAATCTCCCCTAGCTTTGTCTACATCTCCTCCCATCAAACAAAGTAATGGTTTCAAAAATTTGAAGCAACTTCCCTACATCGACTGGAAATTTATTCACAAATTGGAATAAAAAACTCAAGCATTAATTCTAGATCAACTTAAGAACTAAGTTATGTCAGTGTTTCTTCATATTTCAACTTCAACACATGCTATATGTGCACACACCTTATTATACAACTAATCTAATGAGTTAAGAAAAATAAAATATGTAAACACAATATAATAGATTGTCCACCCTGAAGAAGACATCAAAATGACTTACGTACAAATTCCACAATGTATCCCATGTATGGTTTTACATTTTTAAAAAATAACAATTCCAGGAGACAATGTTTGGGAAGAGATAAATCAAGATGGAATATAATGAATATATGTCTCGTGTACACATGAGTGTTCTTATTTATATTGAAGAAGAGATAAAATAATAAAGAACTAAATCAATATCTAATAATGGGAAACAAGGAATGCTTATATTAAAATTATTATTTGAACACATAAGGGAACTTTAAAATCTCCCCATCACATGGTTACTCATGGGCACTATAAAATGATAATTGTAAGAAGAATCATCCAAAACTTATGCCCAAAAGAACTCATACCGAAATGCAATATAGAGACAAGCAGCCTGTACTTGCTCCGATTTACGTCCACGGGTGAAATTTCGCTCAAGTGCTATCTTCAATAGGAAAATTCAAGGATTAGTTATATGAAGAACATTATATTCCAAAAGTGTATAAATAAAATAAAAGCAAGTTTAAAATGAGTTCAGTAGAAAATGTGACCTACTTTATAAAAGGTCAATGCTTGGTCAGCCATATGTTCATCATGAACTCCAAGGCCCAAACTTAGATATTTAATTTCATCATAAGCTGTGAACTCAGAAAATTGGCACATAAGAATACAAATAACTACAAGCATGAAATTATTAACAGCAATCAAGTTGATCATTATATAACAAATAAGCACGGAAAACAACTATCCCAATTTCTCTTCCATGAATGTTTTCCCCATAACGTTAAGGTCATCCTCCTGCATATTATCAGTTGACTGCACTGGCTATTGGGAACATAAAAAATGCTAGATTTACTTATAGTTGAATAAACATTAAACATTAAACATTAAATTAAAATTTATTATTGGACTGCAACTTTGGAAGGTTTGAGGAACGACCAGAAGAAAATAGCAGACATGACAGATCTAGGACTAACTCAGTAACATGTTTGATAATTCACCAATTAGAAATGTCGTATTTTATGCAGATAAGAGAATTAATTAACAAAAATATATTTAGGAAACCATCATTTCATTTAATCCCAAGAGTGACATTGAGATTCAAGAAAGGCATACCTCTATCTAAAGTCCTTTGACGTGACTCCGAGAACTCGCTTTGAACTGTTCTTACATAATTACCAGATAATTTACTCTACAAGAAACAAGTCGGAAAACCATGAGAAACAAAAAATTATGTAAACAAAAACAAGTCTAAAATGACAGGCAAAACAATTGCTTGCGGATAAAATAAATAAACTTGAATATCCCTGAAACTTCAGTTCTACTACCAATCCTATTAATGTCTTCTATAATGCTCTCCATTGCTAGAAAAGCAAATAATGAATGCACCACAACAATATTTTTGGCACGGTGGAGAAAAGTGCTATATGTAGACATTAGGAGAGACTTCTCCTTAAGATAAGGACAGGGTCACACTCTGCAATAGAAAAGAAAAGAAGATACTTGCAGGTATAGTACTGCATGGGGGGATCCACCTGTTTTTCCTTTCTCTCAAAAACCATACTAGCAATCAAACTTAAAAATCAAGCAATCTAAATCCCTATCAGTTCTTAATAAAAATAGGTCAAGCCTCTTTCTTTGTAACATGATGTTGTAATTTAAGGGAATCAATCTTAAAATTCTCTGCCCAAAAGACCACCAAAGCATGTGAAGCTTCAATTACCTGCCCTGCGGCATTCTTGACAAATGTAGGCTCCTCAGTAAAAAAGTAATCTTCCAACACCCTCCCACAGCTTCCACAACATCTGAGAAGCAAAATTAATAAAAAATAAACATTTAATAACATTGGAGGTTTCCTCTACACATAATTAAATAAATATAAAATAAACAGTTCAAAATTCAATTTGTGTAACATAATGCACAAATGTTATTAGAAAAGTGTCATTCAGTGAATTAATGTGAAAGAACTAAAGATACTCACAAGAAACTGTCGTCTGGTCGCTCCCCAACTACATTTTTGGTACAATGAGTGCAGAACACCATTGTGGTCGATACAAATCTGCAGAGTCAGTGAGATGAAGGCATTGAAATTGACAGCAGAACTCAAGTAAAATAAGAGGGAGTTGAACTCAAGTAAAATAAGAGGGAGTTGAAATCAAGTAAAATAATTTGATCATATCAAGGAGAGACACTCGCGACAAAACCGAACTTCCTTCACGTCAAATTTGAGCAGTCCAAAAATTGGGATTGAGTGAGTGACGTAGTGAGTGAGGGTTGATCACACTAGTAACCTTTAAAGTGCGGCCACAGTCTCGTTACACTCCTTAAATTGTCATAAATTATAGACAAATTTAACCGACGCAACTACGATTGCGATCGCGTGGTGGTCGCGAACACTGCAAAACTTAGAAATTGCAGCAACAATCGCAGTCGCACACTGCTTTCAAAAACCTTGGGACTTACAAGAACTCATCGAATTTCATCATCACGGAGGAATTTCGTTCAACAAATAAACAAACATACACCGAGAAGAGAGGGAAAAACCGACCTGGTAAAGGCAGACGGCGGCGGCTACTCCGGTGGAGGCCGAGGCGGCGGTTTCCGGTGGCGTGACGCAGTCTGATGAGGTAAACGGAATCGAATAAGAAACCAAAAGGAGGGAACGAGAACAGAAGAGAGAAGATTGAGGAGAGAGAGAGAGAAAGGATTTCTAAAGCTAAAACCTGATACACACGATCAAGAGTGAGGGAGGGAAGGCGGGTACACGTTTTATTCTAACAGCTAAATTGTAAGTTACTAAGTTACTGCTGTTAAAATTTAGCCACTAAATAAACCATAATATTCTTAAATAAATTGGTTACCCTTGAGTGGGTCCTGTCGTCTTGATCCACGTGACAAATTCTTTTAATGATTAATAAAATTATACATGCAAACTCAAACTCGATTATAGTAATTAAACTAAAACAAATGTGTATAAAATAATCAAAATATTAGTTAGAAAAAATAATGTACATAATTTGGTATGATGTAAAAAATAAATTGTGTTTTTGTTTTAATTCAGATGAAATTATATTAAAAAAATTACATTTGATATACATAGTTTGGTGAGATGTAAAAATATCTTTTATATTTATGTGTTTTAATTTACTTAAAATCTTTTGAATAATTGAGTTTTAAAAAAAATCTTGTAACATAAAATGATTCGTATCTTCTTTTAGCCTTCTAAATACTAGCGTAAAAAAATATATAAAAAATAAATATATTAATCAAAAATGTGAAAATTAAATAATTATTTCTAAGTTGAGGAATTATGTAACATTTTTAAATAAAATGATTATACATTTATATATTTTTATAGAAAAGTAAGATAAGAAGTAAAATAGTTTATTGAAAAATAACATCAGATACGGTTTCTTTAATATAAAGATATAGTTGATACCAAATCATATAAAATTAAATTTATTATTTGAAACATATTTTATATTTGATAACAATTATTCTCAAACATACGGTGATATAGTAAATTTATTAAAGTTTTTTTTTTTTTTTAAGCTGTAGTGTGGTTGGGTTGTTGATGGCTTGGTAGAGAAGATGAAGGCTGTGTGAGGTTTGGTGACGGAGTTATGGAGGGTGAGCGGCAAGGACGATTGAAGGCAGACCAGTGGCGAGGGGGTCTGCGTAGGGCGGAGCGCGGCGGTTTTCCCCTTGACGGCTATAATGGCACAACTATTTTATTCTCTCTGTTTTCTGGTTTTTTTTTTTTCATTATTGAGTTGAGTTGAGATTGATATTTCTGTTTTTTTTTTCATCATTGAGTTGAGATTGATACGTATCCTATTTTGTTGTTTTATAATGCACTAATTTGATTGGAATTATAGTAAATAGATGAATGCACATAGATAGATTGCATTGAATGTTTATTGCATCCGTTTACCTTTTTCTTGAAACTGTATCTTCTTCCCAGTTTTTCTCTGATGGCGGCTTCTTCCTTGCCTCTTTCTTGCTTCTAAACTTTCCAATTTATTGTGAAATCCGAATCTGCACGAAAGTAAAAAAATTCTCCCGAATTGGATCGATTTGTCTCCCGCTTAAACTCCTTCACCTCTATCTGTTCTTAATAAACTCTTTCACCTCTGTCAATTTTTAATACAGATTTGACAGTGGCATCCCGTGCCCTTCAATTGGCACGTGAGGGAGGAATTTTGGGCCGTGCCCAAAAGTAAGATGAGTGGTGTGAAGAGCAATAGGTAAAAAAACAGATAAAACTTTATTTGTTTTTAAAAAATGAAGAATGATAAAGAAGATAAAACTTAAGAAATAAAAACAAATAAAACTGAATGATTATTTTTTTTTCAATTTTTTCATCCTATCTAAATTAGGTATTGATAATATACTAGCTTTTTTAATAATAAATACCGAATTGTTCTATTTTATTCATGTATTCCTTGTTACACCCCATCACTCCTACCGTAACCTACTATTGAAAACATATTTTGAAAAATACATGTAAGAGATGTTATATAAATTTTAGAAAATTTATTATTTCATATGTTTCATAAATATTATCTTTTAAACTGGAAATTTTATCCAATGTATTTTATAAATTCTAAAAATGTGCTTTAGAATAATAATTTAAAAATAATGAGTGGAAGTTCAAATTGAGAGGCACATGAAGGCTACCCCCACCAAAATCGGATTTGATGTAATTTTTTATTTTATTTGTTGTATTGTTTATAATTATTTTATGTAAAAATGATAACCAATTACATAATAAATCAATTTTATGTCAAATATCTGTCACTTTGAAAATACTAAAAATAAGGGTATTTACTAATCTGTAGTATAACAAAGACTTTGACAAAACAGATAAGATTTGAAAAAACAATCTTAAAATATTATGTAAAGAAAATAGAAAAAAATAAAAAAAGTAAATTTTTTATTCCTTTAAAAAAAAACTAATCCTGATACCAAAATTATACTCAAATCATATAATAATATTATAATATTTTACTAACTAGTTATATAAGATATTAGTTCAAAGATTTGAGTTAATTACATATTTTACCTACTACTTATATAAGATGATATTATAGTATCTTAATAACTAGTTATATAAGATATTAGTTCAAAGATTTGAATTAGTTACATATTTTACCTACTACTTAATTATATAAGATATTAATTCAAAGATTATTATCCATCCCTCACAAATCTTAACAGATTATTATTTTTCACAAGATTGTCCATTTTTATAAATACTTAGATTTTTTAACATTTCTTTTATACTAAGAGGACCCTTTACTAAGATTTCCATTACCTTAAGGTAAGAACACTATTTACTTATGTCTTTATTTCTCTCTCCAAACAATATACAGTATTTTTTGTGTTACATTTCGTATCATATATTTTGAATAAAGTTCGTAAATTTTTACAAATTTTAAAGTCATTTAAACTTAATATTTTACTTTATTTTCTAAATTTTATTTTTAAGATATTATTACACCTTTTCTATGCGTTTTATTGTAAGAGAGGAAGCCCTAAAAACAAAAAAAGTACTAACAAATTACATTTAGAGACGTAAACTTTAGTCTGTGTTCACAAAAGATAAAGATGTCATACCTTAAAAAAACAAATGTTTTGGGGTGATTTCGCGTTTGTATAAATCTATTCTTATTAAACTTTATGTCATGATTGTATGTCATGATTATTTTCATCATTATTATGTATTCGTGTTTTCGATAAAATAAATTAATTTAAGCACATGAAACTCCAACTTGAAATGACAAAAAGGAAGTGATCCATTTATATTATAACCAAAATTTCAAAATTTCAGGAGTCTTTACAAGTGATAAAGATCAAGGAAAATCATATGATATGGTCATTACCTGCACTGTTGTTTACGAAAAAATTTATCAGAGAGAAGTTTTGTTAGCAGATTTTTGAGCCTTCTAGAAGCTGGACCAGGATTAAGCACACCATAATTCTCAGTTTTCAAACCTGAGCAAGCTCTGTGCTTTCCACCCTGAGAGCACCACCCTCCAGAGGAAAATTGTCCATGGTACCTCTTCAGAAGCTCTCTATCAATTTTATCAAGGACTGGATCATTTCTCTTGAATTTTCTGGCAAATGGGCGGCTACTAAGAACCATTTTCCTGTAATCCTTGAGTCCCAGAGACCTAGGGTGTTGTTTTGGAGGGTTGTCCCACGTAATGTAGTGAAGATCATGGTTAACAGTGGTGTTCTTGTACTCTCCAGAGTTGCATATAACCGTTTGGAAATACCCTTCTGGGGATGACACAAAGTTGGTGTAGTAGAGAAGGAGGGTCCTTGGCAAATTTTCCCATCCCACTATGCAATATTCTGCAAAAGATCTTGACAGTATTGTCCATGCTGAACCTGGTGAAAAATTTTTGGGACATTCAGAATGATATATGTTAGCTGATGCAAAAATGTTACCTTTAAATATTGTGTCATGCATGTTTAGAGGTCTAATGATTATCACAATCTAATGATCTAAATGCATATCTGGGTTCACTTGAATTATACAAAATCACATTAAACACATCGGTTAATGTGATTTTATATAAATGATCACATGTTTTGTTCTATGTTGAGAAATTGATTCTGGGCCTAGAAACACACCATTAATCAGAATAGAATTGGTTGATCCAAAGACCTTGGCTTCAGAGGAAAAGATGAAGAATTATAATCTTTGATTAGAACATCAAAAAATTGGGATAGTAGTTAATACTACACATGTATTATAGTTATTAATGCTTCTTTGATTTTCTTAGTAATTATAACCCACTCAATACTTTTTCCTATAAAAGGAATTTGTTCAACATTATCAACTTCCTATGTACCACTGGAGAGTTAATTAACCTTATTTAACAAACCATCAAATATGGTTTTGAGATTTCAAAATCTATAGTAATACTAGAAAACTAAAGATAGAAAGTTAACAATGTAGAACAGATCATTTCCTGGTTGAAGATTTAACCAAAAAAGGAAGAAAAGGATTAGCCAACTGTCCCTGGATGTGTCTGAAATTGAGACTGACACAATCTTGAAAAGATAAACAAAGCACCAAAGTGGAATAGAGTTATTAATGAAGACATACATCCACCGTCTAAGTACTTACTATGCTCCACCAGCAAGAAATCACATGCATTGCTAGAATCGACAACTTATCTAAAAGAAAGGCACCGTGCATAATGTGCATCTACTAGAAGTGGACACTGCACAACACCACCTACTGACATTTGTATTTTCCAAATATATACAATGCATAGCTCATCTTGGCCATTTACTATTCCTTGTCTAGTTTCCAAAATTTCACCGATCTCTATGCATAAAACGACAAAGTCTACATAGTTTAATATAACCCTCTACATAAAATGTGACATTTTATATGATAGGTTCAGTTATTCAATGTTTTTAATCTAAAATGCCCTTCTAAACTCATAATTTTTAATATATATATATATATAGTTTAACAGGAAAAATTTCATGTAAGATACATACAATGGTGATTTGTAGTTGGTGGCAATCGACACCTTTGTTTTCCAAGACTCTTTATTCAATTTGATAATTTAGAAGTTGTTCTGTTATACATAAACTTAGGTACTTTTTTCTTTTCTTTGTCACGTTAGCCAAATTCAGAGAGCCATGTGAGAATTAATCATGATAGGATAATGGCTAAAGAGGAGGTTGTGGAGTTTCACTCATCTGACATTGGTAGGTAAAGTTCTTGAAGCCACATGAACATCAATGCCAATCCACCACCAACCATTCAATTACCTTCCGTGACTCATGGGCAATAATTTGAAAAGGACATTTTGCTAGCACCACAACATTGATAATTGTTTAGTCCTAAGTCTCTAGATCCAACCATAAAATATAGTTCCAATCGCTTTATAGGTTCAGATGTTTTGGTTTGGGTTACTTCATAAGCTTGACCTCTGAAAAAAGTACTTTCTCTACAAATGTTCTAATCCAAGAATTCTATTAGCTGAGTAGTACACATATTAAACACCTAAACTAACCTACAACATGAGTAATTATTACACTAGGGGAAATATAAAACTGTGATAAGATCTCATATAAAGTTGAAATTTTGTCAGTGACCGACAACAATAAATTACGACATTGATGTATGCACCATATTTTATGGGGCAACTCATGGTCACCGTACACATACTTCAGAGTTTCACATGGTCAGCATATATGCCATTTGATTACCAATAAAAACGGGTATCATAATACATACACATGCGTGTGATGAAGGGAAAGAGAGAGCATACACTTGTGTACACACAAGTAACATAACAGCATAATCTAGAAGAAAGAGATTAGGGGGAAAGAATACCTGTGTAGAGCTTAAAAGATGTTGGGAGACTCCTCTGCTTAATGACCCACCAAATTTCTGATTTATTCAGGCTATAAAGCCCCGGATCTATTATTATTGGCTTCCCTCTCTTATTCCTGAAAATGAGTATTATTTAGAACATTAAGATCATGACTTTGAACAAATCATAAGGCTTAAAATAGGAAAAATGAAATAAAGGAGCAATGCCACTTACAGTTTCCAACCCAGTTGACTGCTATGCTGTATGAAATTGATATCCCTTGGCAACTCAGAGAACACATGGATCAGATCTGCAAGATCAAAATGGTTCACACATACCAACCATTAACATATGCAATCAAGACATATTTAAAGAAAGTGTGAGTGACAAACAGACTCAACTTAAATGTTGTTTCTTATAATGTTTTGGTGTGTTTTAATATTAAAATAGATTAATCAATGCCAAAAACAAAACAAAGCACCAATCCAATTGGATAATACTAATGGTATAGCATAAGGCCACTCACCATACCATCTTGTGTAACTAAGGGGTAATCAGATGCACTAAGATTAATAAACCAGTCCCATTGGCAGGTCCTAAGAAGCATTGCCATGGCATGGAGAGTGGTAGCAAGCATGGTTGGTCCTCTATATGTGACCAAATTAGGCTTCCCCACAACCCAAACATTCCCCACTTGACCAAAAACAGGATCACTAGCCACATATTCTGCCACTTCCCTATGTTCAGCCTCTGGAGCCCCATAATCCACATGAATCAAGTAGTAGTTCCCGGGATGATACAGCACCCTCATCAACCTTTTGAGCTTCACAACATCTCCTTTTGATGCAGAGATCAAGTAAGCAAAAGTAACTGGATAGGCCCTGCTGTTATTTGGGACACTCATGTAGTTCACAGCAGGCCTGAGGCTGGAGATTTGTATGGTCAATCTTGTGGGAATGAAGATGAGAAAGAACAAGATTGAGGTTACCATGAAGGAAGCCATGAAGATTTTGAGCCCCATTTGGGAGAAAAGTGCAAAGAGATCATAAAAAATGAAACTTGTGTGAGAAAGTGCGAAAGATAAGGTGGGAGGAGAAGCTAAGTACATAAAAGGGAAAGAGGTTGTTCAATGGTTAGTGTTGTTGGAGCTGTGGTGGAGTGTTAAGATATCATAATGAGGGTGGAATTTGTGAACCTTGGAATAGTGTGGAGACATCACATATTCGGGTTCCTTTCTTTGAACTCAAGGCCACCATTTGTCTGTGAATTGTCGGTTGAGATTAGAAAAGGTGGATTCCAGTGGAATATCACTTTATACTTAACTTCACTATTATTACTGACATGTCAAAAAAAAGACTAAAACTCGTATTCTGTGCTATTTCATGTGTAAAGGGGAGAAATATTCCTGGAGGAAACACAATTTTCTTTAGTTGTAGTAATGTGTCTCTTAATCTTAATCAATCCATTGCCTCTTTATATTAGCCCTCCAATACCCCTTTTGGAAAAAGCTAGGTAAGAACTGCAAGAAACACAGTAAAATGTTATTCAAAATGATGACATGCTTTTGAAGGGGTGAAAAGAACATAACACAAAACCAAACATTTTATGTGCAACATTTTACAGTGTAACACTGTTAATGTAAAAGATGAACATATCTTTTGGATGAACTACACGTGTTACTGTGTTAGTGGGAAACAGGTGTGCATAGCTAATAGGTCAGATTTATAATGCCATTATTGCCTAATCTAAATGGCTAAGCTTTGTCACAATAGTGAAATGCTCTGCTTAACAACATTGTTTAATATATTGTGTAGACTTATGGTTTGTAGTTTTCTATGTTTAAACTGCTACGGATTCTACAAGGCACTACTTTGCTGATTGGTTAGCGAAAGCTAAATCTGTGCTTTCTATGTTTAATAAGTTTCAAAAAAAAGTATAGCATAGTTGTTATTGTCTTTTAGGAAAATGAGTAATTAATTTTAAAATATATACAGAAAAGAATAAATCATATTTAAAAATGCGACTTTAATTCTGACTATAGTCAATCTTCTAATACTAAACTCGTATTCCTCTTTTACTATTTTCTAATTCTTACACTAAACTTGTAAATTTTTTAATTTTTTTAAAATCGTGTTATTAAACTTGCCTTTTCAGTTTTTTTTAGAAAATTTTGGAATTATTTTATATGTTTTTTTATTGTTTTCATTACTGAATGTCCCTTCTATTTTTAACTTAAATTTTTATTATTTTTTCAAAAAATTTAAAATAAATATATTAATTTTAATTTTAAAATTGTATTTATATTTAATATAATTTGTAAAATTAAAAATAATAAGATTGTATAAAATAAATGAAATGCTTAACATCTAAAAATAAATAAATTCAAGTAAAGTGATGAAAGGTAAAGAAGTATTTATTTGTGAGAGGTGCTGCCACAAGTTTGTTTTGTAGTTTGTCTTCGTAGTTGTAGCTCAACAAGTATATCTGTTTCATTCTTCACAAGTTTTATTTTTCTCTGTTAAGAAATAATGTTTTATAATAAAAAAAATAGTTCCTTTTAACAGGGAATCTATTAAGAGTAAGAAGATTATGGGTCACATAAACCTCCTCCAATGATTTTTTTTTTTTAAAGAGAACAGTTATTTAACTTACACTTAATACATAAGTCCTCACTTTACCAATTTTCGGTGTCATATAGAAGTGTTAGAGCCAAATAATCTTTGACACCTCCAATTGAGTTTACAAGGATGTTCTTAAAATAAGAATATAATTTTTGCGTGGGAGAGAGGTGAGTTAAATATGATGGAACCATTGTAAAAATTCTAAGTAAAAAAATAATCTTCTTCACATTCTATGTCAGTTTTGGAATTGACGTGATGAAGAGAACGTAGAAAGTCTTGCACATTTAACATCATTTATATAATCGATGTAATATATACGTTACTAAATTAGTTGAAAATAAAAACTAATAACATATACCCAACTAAAATAACTGAGTTATAACATAAGAGGTGGATACTGCATTAGTTGAAACTGGAACCGACGTATTAGAGGACCTTCTACATCGTTTGTAAACGTCAGTTGTAGCTTACAAACAATGTAAAAAGTTCTCTATTACATCGGTTGTAGCTAAACAACCGATGTAAAAAGTCTTATTTTAAAAAAATAATAATAATGGGTTGATAAATCTCTAATCGATACAAGAAAATAGTACAAAAAATTTTAGAATTTTCTAACAAGTATATATATGTGAAATAAAATGCTACAATCTAAAAAAATGGATGAAAAATAACAAAGAAATAAAAAGTAACAGTAAATAATGGAATTTTTGAATTCTAGAGAGGCCCAATCCCCTTCGGCTATTGGCCAGGGGCTTCGTTACCCATTTCGAATAACTTTCAATTTTGGAACGTCTCAATCTGAGCTCTTTATAAAAAGTTATGGCCGTTTGAAGTTGTTTCGTCCTAAATTGTTGAAATCCTAAATCTATGATAAATCTATACAATGTAAGAACTTAACCATCAAATATGCATTAAATCAAGTTGTTGATAAAAAATTTGGATTAAAAATAAATTTCTAACTATTTTTAATAAAGTTTACAAAATTGCTAACCTCTTGTAAATAAAAGTTGTAAGAGGTGTCGAATCAAGCATTCACGGTGGCGGAGAAAGGCTCAATCATAAGTATATAGCATCCTTAAAAGCTTGTAATGTAAAAGAGTTAGCAAATCACATATGTTGAAAATGCTAAAGAAAGTAGATGAAAAGGCAACGAAGGAACCAATCAAATGAGTGTGAGTGACAGTGAAAGCGTAGAGAACTGATAATGAAAACTCAATCGAGACAACCACGGAGCTTGCGCACGCCAAACGAATGTGGAAGAATCTAAAAATGGAGCCAAATGAACTCTAGCAAAATCAATGAATACAAAGATGTATATGAAAACCAGTGAGAAGAGAAAACGACACCATGGGAAATGTAAATGAAAATCAGTGAGAAGAAAAAGCAGTAACACGTGAAACGAATCCCACAGCACAAAACAGGAGAATGCAAGGAGGCTCACTGAAGGAGAACGAAGTATAAGAGAAAAAATGTTGTCCAAGAGTTAAAATCCCTAATTTTAACTCGAGAGATATACTACGCCGGTTTGGAGATCCCAACCGACATAGTATCTGGCCAAATTTTACCTAATTTTTCTCAAAATTCACTCGTGCGCCATGAGGAGGATATTACATCGGTCGAAAAGTCTCAACCGATGTAATATAGGCTACATATTATGTCGGTCAACCGATGTAGTATCTTCAGTGCCATTTTAAAATTTGAAATTTTTTTTCAGTCTTTTTTACATCGGTTATGAGTGGAAACCAACGTAAAATATGATATATTATGCCGGGTTTGAATTAACCGACGTAGTATCTCTTCAAATATTTACAAAAGTGTTACTACATTTTTGTTTACGTCGGTTTCATATTAACCGACGTATTATCCTGTCGTAGAATATTTTTTTTATTAGTGAAACTTTCTTAAAACCTCTTAGAATTACTTATGGCACCGGTAAAAAAAAAATGTGTTAATGACCCAAAATAAGTTTATCAACATAGTTAATAACCTCATTAATTTATAGATTATCATTCATTTTAGATAAAAAAAAAGTGGATTACTATGTAATAAGTTTAACATATGTTAATGAATTGATGTCAATATTTTATCAGCGAACTTTTTCTGTTTCTCTTTGACAAGTTTTATTTATATGTTCAATCTACGATGTACTTTATGTTTAGTTTCAATGTCTCTATCTCTTTCAAAAGGAAAGGACAATTAGATTGTTATATTCGAACTTTCTTTAGTAGAGAAGAAACGTAAGCTTTATTTAACGGGAATCAAATCTTTTTTGGTGGCAAGTCAAAGCAAATAAAAGTGGATTCTATGAATTGGCTTTTATATTATACATTTCCTTTGATACCATTCAATGATGGACATAATTGGTAACCATTTTTCATTTCTGCCTTTTAGTGATTAAGAATTTGAAGTTTTTTTTATTATCTAATGCTATAAAACATACTGAGAAAAAGACTATTTCATATGCTCTCAAGGTTTCAAAAAGTAAAAATTCCGTAGTTATACAAAATTTAAATTGATTTCCTTCTACTCTCACATTTAAATTGATACCCTTCAATGATGGACATGGTAACGATTTGTTCCATTAACCAAGTGATTAAGAATTTGAACCTTTTTTTTTTTATCTAGTTTTGAATATGCAATAATATTGAGAGAATGAATATTTATTTCATATGTACTCAAGTTTTCAAAAAAGTATAAATACCATAGATATAAAAAAAATTGATATAATTCTAGCTCAATTGGTTATAGTTATTGACAAAGAAAAATAGTAATTAATATTGTTTTATCACACCATATTTATGGATTTTGTTAATAATTAAACATTTTTCTGGTTATTTTCAATGATTTTTTTTATCACATATGTTCTTTCTATAGAATTATATAAAATAAAAAATAAAAAATAATAATTAAATGAAAGACCTGTGGAATTTCAATTGCTTCAAAAGAAATTTAAAATATGGTTTTATAATACTGTCCTCTTAGTCACTTTCTTTACACTTTGCTTAATCCAATCGTATGATTGTCTTATAAACTTTCCTATTGAACCTTCTTTTTCATATCCAAGTTCCCAAATCCCAATTCATCTATATGGAGGCTTGGTCCAATTAATCATTGCAAAACAGGGTTTGCAAGGTGCCCTACCTTCAAATTATTATTAATTAGAAAAGCTTTGAAACATTTGGTACGTTGTCATTTTAGCGTGAGATGTTTATACCCAACCATCTTTGAAGCAAGCAAATTTAAAAATATTATGTGTAATATACCGAGTAAAAATTAAGAGAATATTTACTTTTGACCTTAGAGAGTAATAGTTTAAATTTTTTCTATTTTTTCGGTGTGCATTCATGTTTACGAAAAGGTAAATTATGAGAAGAGGGGATTATTTTTCTTCTCAATTAAAATTAAAATATGCAGTGACAGTTAAAGAAATTGAGACAAGGGAGAAATAATGACAAAAAAAGTAAAGTTCAAAATTTACTGTTTACAAGAATGATTTATTGTCGAATTATTATGTTATTTTTTTTCAATATTTAGTTGAAGAGCACCTAGCTTAATGCATTCTCCAATTGTAATATTGGATAGATTCATAAATTAATATAATTTTTTATTTATCCTTTTTTTCTATTATTATTTATTCCAAAAAATATGCTTGTTCTTAAGAATGAAGGAAGTCTCATCCTAACGGAATTTTCATGAGATAATTTTTTTTATATATTTCCATTTTATCAAAAAATTAGTAAGAATTTGATTCCCTTTCTTGATAGTCATCCTATTCAAAAAGATTTAGATTCATGTAAACTAAAACTTATATAAATAGATTTAGATTCATGTAACTAAAACTTGCATTAGTATAGGAATATCAGTATATGTTTGTGTAATCTAGAGAAAAAAATTTAATAAGAAGATCAATTACACGAGGCAAAACATTTAGGTGATCTAGTACTTTGAAAGACCTATAAAATTTATGTGCTAGTTTAGTATTAACTCGATGAGAAATAAAAACTTGATAATTTTTGTGATTTCTTAAAAATAGTTAACTATAATTTTTTTAATAAAAATGATAGTTATAAGATCACACATCTAGTTGAAGTTCAATTTTGTGGGTCTAATAAAAAAATTATTTTGTTTTAATAATTTTGTATACATACAAATTATTTTATTTTATTTATAGTTTATTTGAACAATATTTAAAATAGGAACTAGTTTTTATCATTTTAAACACTTCAAAATTGAAAGTTAATTTTTTAAATATTTGTTTGGTTTATAAAATAATGTTAATAATACTTATAGTTATTGTTATAGTAAAAAATTAAAATTAAGTTTTGTAAATATAATTTGATATTAACTATGTTGTAATATCGTAATTGAATGGACTACACGCATAAGACTAAGACGTCAAAATTATTTAACTATAAACTACATAAAGACCTAAGAAAGAGAGATGGAATTCTTATCTGATAGAATTTTAATCCTGTGTCAACACTTACATCATGTTTAGTGATTTTAAAATTCCAAAACCAAAATATACATAATCTTAGTCAAGAAGTATAAATTATAGTTTTCTTCTTTATATTTTATACGTCACTAGTACATAGCTTTATTTGAATAATTTCTCACTTATGAGTCTTTCATGGTTGTACAATAATCATTCATGATTAGAAAGTAATGTTATTTGTCATCATTCCCCACAAGTATCTAATCTTCATCTCCTGCCCAACTAGAGAACAAATAAATAATAATAATAATAATAATAATAATAATAATAATAATAATAATAATAATAATAATAATAATAATAATATAATTATATCATATATGCATACCTAAAATTATCTGCATAATCAATTTTCTTCCCCTATTTTTCCTAATTCATAAAATGCTAAAATCGAATTTATGGAAAGCAAAAGAGGATGGTCATTTTTGTTTTTTTTTTTTTCTATTTTGGTGTACTTTTTTCATATTAATATTTAAAATGGGTAAAAAAATATTTATTTATCAAAATGGGCAAAATCTTACCAACTAGGTAGACATGATTTCAAACCAATTAAACAAAAGTAATATGTAGGCAATTTCAATTAAAGACATTAATTAAAATCATTTTTCTCTTTTACAATCATTTTTTTGGCACTATGTTTGTTATGCTTTAACAATTAATAAAAATAATAATAATTACAATAATAATTAACATATCATTTTTTAATTATTTGCATTGTTACTTTGACAATTAACAAAAAAATTAATAATAATAATAATAATTAACAAAATTGTAAAAAAAAATTAAGACATACAAATTTATTTTAAATTAAAACAAAATAACATAATAATAATAATAAAAATAATTCATATGAATTTAATTTAAATAATGATAATAAAAATAAGAATAATTTTAATTAAATTCATACAAATTTAATTTAAATGATACTAATAATTATTGAAACAATAATTATAATTAAATTCATACAAATTAAATTAAATTATAATAATAATAATAATAATAATATTTAGGGATAATAATGATAATAATAATATAATGATTATTTTTATCTAAATAATAATAATAATAATTGTAATTATATTCTAACAAATTTAATTTAAATAATATCAATAATAATGATTGTTATAATAAAAATATAATAAATTTTATAAATAAATAAAATAATATTTAATAATATAATATTAACTATTCAGTGACAATAAGTATATTCAATAATAATAATAATTATTATTATTATTTTTGTTAATTGTTAAAGGTAACAAATATAGTGTCAAATAATTAAAAAATTATTGTAGAAAGAGAAATAACTTTGATTAATGTCTTTAAGTGAAATTGTCACCATATTTATTTTGTTTGACTAGTTTAAAATTATACCTATCTAACTAAGTAGAGTTTGCTCATTTTAGTGAATAAATATTTTTTTTTCTATTTTAAACATTAATATAAAATGGACACCAAAATAAGAAAAAAACTATCATTTCTTTGTAGAGAAAGAAATGAGAAACTTTGCACAATAAACAACAAAGTAAAGATTTTGACTAGATTCAAAGCAACCTGAAATGAGTTTGGCAAAAACATAAAAACTGTCAAATTCAAAGTCAAACAAACTAAATGGGAGCTTTGAAATGTATATACTTTTGGATAAGATTGGTTTTACAACTTCCCTTTTGACCACTTATAGCACATTATTAAATCTTTGTGTCACCCTTTGCTCAAATTAGTTAAGACTAGTAGGTGAACTGAACAAATAATCACTCCCTTTAAGAAAGCAGTTTTCTTCATTTCATTTTCTTTTTCTTCTGATGAGCCAATATTTTTCCCAGGAAATACGGTAACGTGGACCATAAACCTGCACCAGAACTCCACGTCATGAACCACACACATGAAACATAAATGTGCACTACCCTTCTACTCCATTCAAAGTATTTCTATACATGAATTGAGGGGAAGAACGAGGACCTAGTCAATTGCTTGTGTAGCAAGTGTGTGTGAATGTGAATGTGTGACTTTGCTGAGAGCAACAACACAAGACTTGAGCCATATTTTATGGTTTCTTGGACAAGAATTGAGGTCTTCCATCTGGGTTGGTTCATTCCGGGGGGCCAAGAAAGTGAAAGAAAATTTCAAAAACACTCTTGGGGGGATTGAAGTATGATTTTGTGAATGCATTTCATATAGAGAAGTCAACATGGCCATGTTGAACAATTCTAATACCACCACACCATCACAGATCATACAAATCCAAGCACAAGTTCCACAGCAAAGGCTTCCATCCACAGTCCCCAACAAGGTTTTGTGTCTCTCTTTGTTCCTTTTAATCTTTAGTTCTTTTATGTTATCTTTAGCTTCCTTTTGCCTCTTTCTTCTTCTTTTGGTGTTGCTTCTCAATCAAGATTATCTGCTGCCGACACATCATAGAACTCTGAGTTTGTACTATTGCTTGTTTCAACGGAAATCTCTTATGTAAATTACAGTTTTCAGGCACTGCCTTTGTTATATATCACTTGGTTGAAAAAACTGAAGTGAACTTGGTCATTTCTGGTGCAGGCCCAAGTTCCAAACTTTTCCAATAGAACAACAGTGGCGGGTCCAGCATCAAGAAGGGTTTTCAAGATTCTCTTCTACTTGTATTTGTTCTTGGTTGCAGTCTTGGTGATTTTCCTTACCATATATGGTCTTGTCTCTGACGCTCACACCCACCATTTCCACCCTCAGAAATGGTACCCCCCACTTCTAGTTTCAATAGCATGTGCTGGAATTGTTGGTTTCACATGGCAATGGATCACTGCACGCCACTCCACAAGGGCATTCAGGTTAGCATTTTGGCTGAGTCCCTTGCTAACATGCGCAATGGGAATTATGTTTATATGCATTGGCACTGCAGTGAGTCTGGCAGTTGGTGTAATTGCTTTGGTTTCTGCATTAATCCAATCCCTCTATGGTTGTTGGGCCAGTCCAAGATTTCAATATGGCACCAGAATCTTGTCAGTTTCAATAGCATTTCCTCCTAACAAAACCCAGGGGCTAACCGTTTATTCCATCCTCATTGGCATCCTTTACTGCTGTTTCCTGGTGGCTGGGATTGGTGGAGCAAGAGCCATCGAAAACAGAACCAAACTATCAGCCTTTTTCATCTTCTTGATCTTGCTGAGCCTAGGATGGACTATGCAGTTTCTGAAGAATGTAATGTATGTCACTGTTTCAAGGGTCAAGTATATGCATTTTTCTGGAGGATTTGACATGGACACTAGAATTGCATTTTGTGACACAATCAAGCACTTAACTGGATGTGTTTCCATAGGCTCCATCTTGGTTCCCATCATCGTGCTCTTCCGGGGTTTTGCCAGAACCACAAGTCTGGTTGGAGGGGATACAGATGAGTTCATGTTTTCTTGTGTCAGTTGCTATATGGGGATTGCATCTCTTCTTGTGATCCGTGGGAACAGATGGGGTTTTGTGCACGTTGGAGTTTATAACAAAGGGTTTGTGCAGGCATCTTCTGATACTTGGGAGATGTTCATTAGAGTTGGATTGAAGGAACTCATAGACTTGGATCTTACTGGAGTATTCTGTTTCCTTAGTGGGGTTGGCACAGGTGCAATATGTAGTCTAGTGAGTGGAATTTGGAGTCTTGTAATGCACAAAAGCTATGCCACAGAAGTCTCCATTTATGCTTTCCTCATTGGCTATTTCATGGTAAGAACTAAATAATCGGTTGCATTTGACAATTTGGATGCCTTATTTCTCACAATTTGACAATTACTATAATGCTATTGGATTATGCAGTGTCGATTGGCCATAGCATGGGCACAAGCTTGTGTTGCAGCTTACTATGTTGCCTATGCAGAAAATCCACAGAGCACTCATTTTGACTCCACTATTCCAGTACGCTTGGAGCAGCTTAACAGATCTCAAGCTCTGCAAATATTCAGAGCGAGTAATTTCAGCCGAGGCTAAATACTGAAGGAACACTAGACCAAGTTAGCTCATTAAACCCCAAGAAATGGAAGGAAAATTTTGTATTGTATAGAATTATTTACTTTTAATGTAGTCTTGAATTATGATACATCTTGATAACCCCGGTTCCTTATACATATGCAATGATCAAGAGCTCCTTCAGATAGTACTTATATATGATAATCATAACTGATAGATTACAACTGAAACAACAAAAACCATGTATCACATGAAACATAAGAAAAATGTGTTTTAAATCCTTGTAGTTTTTGTGAAACTTAATTTTGGTCCGTATATTTTTAAATTGATGAATTATTTATTTAACCTTTTTAAGATATCTGAACATATTTTGATTCATAGAGTTGGTTCACACATTGTTCCAAAGCTTATATGGAAGGATTAAGCATGTTGGCACTTGAAAGAATCGAACTCAAACTCTAGATCGACCCTGTATATCAAGACAGAGCTTACACTTGTTGACCAAGAAATTTGGTTGAAAATATGTGAATACCACATTTTTACTATTACAAAATTAGAAAAAAAAAACTATATTTATATTTTTTAAGATTTGAGGACTAATTCATCAATTTGAACATATAAGAATCAAAACCAAGTTTGACAAAAAAAATATATAAACCAAAAAAAAGTTTTTCCCTAAAAGCAATCCATGCGCAGGACTAATATCTTTAATAAAGTAGCTCCACACAATTCTACAAATCAAAGGGGCATGAAAAAATTTCCTTAAAGAAATAAAATCAACTGTATGTAACTTTCATGTAAAAGTATTATTACAGGTAATCATAACTGCAAGCAAAGAAAGTACTTCGATGAATCACATAATTAAGAATAAACATGACAGCCATCTGACCTTAAGCTCATGCTTTAGGAATAGCAGAGATTTTGGTAAATATCTTATTTTTCTGTCATGACGACTCCTTGATTTACAAAATGAAAATAAAATGGTTACAGGCAACCAAAAGACTACATATTGGTGGTACAACAAAATTTAAAAAAATCAAGACTTGATCATTTGGGTCCCAGATGACCTCGTCCGCCACATTCTGCACACATTATATTTCCTGTTCCCCCACAGCCTGCATAGACATAGTTGTAAAATAAAAACATGTACAAAAATAAGATCCTAATCATCAGCACAGTAAAACTGCACAAGAAATCCATTTTTATGTAAATACAGTTTAAACATGAGTAAGGTGTTGGAGGTCCTGCAGCAAGCAATAACTAAGAAGTTTGTTATAACAGGAAAAAGAATATACCTAAGCAACGAACTTTAACAATTATGCCCTGGCTTTCCAATATGGAGTCAACGTATAGACCAGAACCAGCACAAGTGACACAAAGCACAGCACCTTTGGCCTGGCAATCAGTGCATCGGGGATTGTTACCAACAGCTTTCTCTTCCAAAGATAGCCCAACAGGCTTCTCAATTATTTCTTCGGGAATAGCTTTATCATAACAAAACAGAGATTCAAGATTACTTCTGCGTTTGTTATCATCTGACTTCAAACTTGACACAGACTGAAACATAAGGAAGGAAAATTAGCCTGAGACATCCATTCGAAAAAGAGTCAAAGACCAAACTTCTGCATAAGTAATATGAGAAAAACTTCCCAATATCGTTGAATATCCATCCAAGGAAAATTCCCCATCAGAAAATTATCCATCTCTTTTAACATATTAATCCTTCCCGAGCTTTAATATAGACACATGAGAAAATTTTATCTATAATTATAAAACACCTTAAGACATTTAGGCTTTGTTTAGTAGGAAACAAAGTATCAAAAGGTGTAGGAGCTAAGTCCAGGTTGTCAGTAGAGAAGGATGCACTGATCCTACTAACCAAAAGGAACAAAGTCTTTTACAAAAAGATACTCCCTTCCCCTATAACAACCTGAAAACTGATATCTACATTTTCCTAGTAACACATCGATAGAAACATGAAAAACCATTCCAAAACAATTAAATCATTACAGTTGTTCACAAGGTAAAACCGAATATTAGGGACCGTTAATAAAAAAATTGAACAATCACTGATGAATCAGTAATATGCAACACGCTCAATTCCAAGTGTTCAATCTAATAAATCCCCTTGTTACTCAACTTATTACATATAAAGCTTATTACCAAGAGGTATCCCAATTATTTAAGGCTACCTAAATATGAAAACTTGATAAATCATTCCCTTTAACTTTCTTACCATCTGTGACAAATACAATGTTCTCAAGATTGACGTCCTACCCAAGATTGGAAGAGTGAATCATAAAAATATGCGCATATTGTAAGATCCCACTTCATATAATGCGTAAAAAGGCAAATACTCAAGTACTATTTATAGTATAACTGACACTTTTTTTATAACAGCGGCAAATACTCAAGTACTATTTATAGTATAACTGACACTTTTTTTATAACAGCTAACAACATTGGATGATATCACCACAATCGCAGACACAAAACAGAGTCCAAAACCATTTGACCATTGAATAAAACTGCACAAAGCAAATTAGAAAGAAGAAACCTATCCTCCCTTTCTTGACCATTACAAGTTACAGCGGCTAGCAGCCACAGATCAAAGCTCAAGTAGTGTGAAAGGTAGTGGCGAAGGGTTGAATGAATAACAGAAGATTTGTAGGACAAGAGGTCTCTTAAGATTTCAGGTGGGCTCGGCTCATGGAAGTGTTCAGTTCTATGATCTATTATAAACTCCTACTAACTAGGACAAATGAACAGTTTCATCAGAATCTTCTTATTTTCTAATCTTACCAATATTTAGAAATAAATCTTGGACGCATTTATTTGTAATCGTTGAGTCCTCATAATGTTACTACAGAGAATACTAGATATTGTCTGAACTCTGAAAGAATAAAATCAACTGCTGATCATGTTTCAACCACTTATATATGTATCCTTCGAATGTACAAATGTGCACTAAAGACCAGTTTGGATAAACTTTATGATAAACACAATAAGAAACAATGAGGCAAAATGAATCATATTTCTCTTATATCAACTTATAAACCTCATAGTTTCTAAAGCACCCTTACCTTTTCTACAAGTTACGGTGAATAAGTTGATTTCAACTTAAGATTTTGATTCATTTTATTCTTACCTTCAAGTCATTTTATTTTTTTCTCCTGTAATGTTCATAGAGTGTTTATCTAAATTGACTCCATAATATACAATGCCAGCAGATATTAGACCATGCTCAGCATAATGAAACTACCTAATCAAGAAGTTGTCTATGATGTTGAGGACCGGTTATATCTGAATTTCAGATACAGAAAACCCCAAGAAAGTGTTCTGATCTTAGGTTACTGAAGCAACACTTATCTTTGTTCCTTTTTTTGGTCAAAATTAAAGCAACATTACAAACAAATCACAGTAAAAAGCAACATTACAACTCATATCACACGCGAGAAAGTGATTGAAAATATGAACTACAGCTCAAATTAGAAACAGATCAAGGTCAACACGACATGACATAACTAACTAGTAATTAATTAGCAAGCATTTGGCAATATACAAACCAAAGGCAAATACAAAACTCTCAAAAGCGATAAATAAATAAGTGCAAAGGATTAAGCAATTTAAAAAAAAAATAAAATAAACGCAGAAAATCAAATATGAAGAAGTCCTGTACATAGTAACACACTAAGACACACAAAAGTAAATTTTCTACCTCAGGGAAATGTAGCAAGGGATAACCATTAACCAATGCCATATAATAATACTAGGGCCAATTTGAGCCATTATAAACCAGTCATTAGGATCTTCAAAACGAACTAATGAAAGGAAAAAAAAAAAAAAAAAAAAAAAATAAAATTTTTTTACACCTAAACAAAACAAAAAAAAAATAAAAAAAAAAAAAAAAAAAAAATATTTTTA
>Ga0099824_1000515_pt1 | contig 46223 bp, 21 predicted proteins | sample SiratrowhiteBW_FD_76837 | JGI IMG/M metagenome (GOLD analysis project Ga0099824, IMG submission 76837) | Root nodule microbial communities of legume samples collected from California, USA - Siratro white BW | ecosystem: Host-associated > Plants > Roots > Nodule | place: USA: California... | reverse complement strand
TATATATATATATATATATATATATATATATATATAAATATTTTTATTTTTTTTATACTTTTGAAAAGGCTGTAAAATTCTCTGCCAACTGCCTATATTTTTAGAATATGAAATTAATCTTTGAGGCCTATATTCCTTGAGACTTACATTACATTCTGCATTATCAGTTTTTCCTAGTAAGATGCGTGAGAAACTATGGTCTGATTAAAAGCTGTCCAAAATCATTCCAAACATTCTCCTGAAATTTAGTTACATTCTAAAATGGAACATGTTATCACTTATCTGTTTTAGTCATATGAAAGTAGTTCATCTTTCTCTTATATTTGAAATTTAAGCAATGAGTTATTAGTAATAAGTACGTCAGTATAATGTCTGTGTCAACTGCCCGTATTTGGATAATATGAAAGTAATATTTGAGGCATATATTCCTTGAAACATACATTAGATTCTCCATTATTATCTGTTTTTCCTAGTAAGATTACTTCTATAAAAGTAATCTTTTGCTCCTTATTTTCCCTAGACTTCTGTGACAACTGCCAGTATTTGGAGAATATGAAAGTTTTCTTTGAGGCATATATTCCTTGAAACTTACATTATATTCTCTATTATCAGTGTCTCCTTGTAAGAGTGTGAGAAATTCTGCTGATTAAAAGCTTTCCTGATCATTTCAAACTTCCTCCTGAAAGTTTAGTTACATCCTAAAATCATACACATTATCACTTGTCTTTTTTAGTCACAAGCACCTCTCTTTTTTCCTTCCCAAAATTTAAGCAAACTTTATCAGTAATAAGTGTGTAAATTTGATTTCTATGATCTTGATTCCTGTGCATAAATTTTCTACCAGCCCAGATGGAAAGTTCCTTGTATTTGTATCTGCAAGAAGTTCAGTTGATTCTGGCGCCCATTCTGCTACAGATTCACTTCATAGAATTGATTGGCCTAAGGATATGAAGCTTTATCAATCTTCTAAAATTCATGAAGTGGTAATTTTTTTTTCCTTTCTTGTTGTCTAGTTTAACTTTAATCTGAACAGATGCTGCCATTGAGATTTATTTCTGTTGCTTCTCTTTTATTTATTCATTTTGTCAAAGAGTATTAACTTCTTAACTATCCTATGCTTAAGAACTTGCCTTGGAAAATATAAAATTTCACTATGACACTGTGTTTATGGTTTTAGATGAAATAATTTGTTAAAGCTTTTTCTATAATGGTTGAATGGGGGCAGTGTTCTTGTTGAAAATCTATACAATTTATTCCGGTACCTTTACTGAAAAAACAGGAATTTTCCAATTGGTTCTCTGTGGTTAGCACGTTAAGCACAGTAACTTAGTTTTCCCTGTTATTGTTTCTCAATCCTGGCTTCAATTTATAGAAGATAATGAATGGATGGTATCTTTCACAGACTCATGTCTAGTATCGATTTCATGAATCATGATGCTGTTCGATTCGTACTGAGGAGTTGCTGTTAGCAATGTTTTAAAAACCAAATAGTAGTTGTCTGAGGCAACACCCAGATGTAACCTGTGAACTCACTTTTATATTTTCCAAAACATTTTCAAAATAAACGTGGAAATATTCATTTTGTTTTTTATTGCTTCATGGTAATGTCTTCTTTTGTCTCCCAACTTTATACTAAATTTTTTTTCCCTTTGTTTAAAATTTTTAAGATTCCAGTTGTGTTGTTTGCGGAGGATGGCAGCTTCCCAGGGCTTTACTGTTCAAATATCCTCAGTGATCCATGGCTTTCTGATGGCCACAGTTTGGTTATAGCTTCTGTTTGGCACAGCAATCAAGTTTTACTTTCCATAAATGTGTTGAGGTAGCTATGACAGTGGGGATACATTTTTGTTATGTTCGTGTAAATCTTTATGCAAATCATGACAATCAACTTTCTACATTTTCATCAAATGTAGTGGAGAAATATTGCGGATCACCCCTGCTAACTCAAAATTCTCTTGGAGTCTCCTTACATTGGATGGGAACAATATTCTTGCTGGTACTAACCATTAGATGCTCAATTTATATTTGACCATATAAGATTGGAGTGATGACACTTGTTAGTTTATTCTACCTTGTTCAATTTTATACAGTTTCTAGCAGTCCAGTAGATGTTCCTCAAATCAAGTATGGAGCTATTGTTAAAAGTACAACTAATAATAAAGAATGGAGTTGGTCAGATGTCTCAAATCCCATATTTAAGTGCTCGGACAAGGTTTTGTTAATTTTCCTTTTTGAATATTTGTTCAAATTAATTAAAAGAAAGTGTTGCATGCTTAAATTGTATCATTGGAAATTGGCTACAGGTTAGATCCTCGCTCTCCTCTCTTACATCCAGTATAATGAAGATCCCAGTCAAGGATGTTTCTGAAAGCTTCACAAAAGGTATCTGCCTTATTTGGAGTCTTTTCGCTGATTAAATGGCACGGAATTGCTTTAATATAGCTCTTAAGCTTACCACAAATGGCTAAAGCAAACATCTCATGGTATCATGTGGTTCATGGTATCTGCAATAGTTCTGAAACATAACCAATTGAACATTCAAGGAAGAAGAAACCCTGCCAAATAATTTTATTTGACATCTAATGTTGTTTAGTATGATATATGAGAAATGTTATTCATTCTTCTCTGCATGCTTTCTTCTCTTCATAAAAAGTAAAGAAAAAGAGTCTTCAATTGTTTCATGAAGATGATAACGAAGTCAAAGTTAAGCTCTAATAAATAGAACCTGTATAAAGGTGCTGAAATTGAAATTTAGAAAACCTAAATTATAGTGGGCAACAATAGAAAATGAAGATGGAGAAACTTGAGTAGAATTTACAGTCTTTTCCTTTATGGATAGTACTAGTAGGGTTAAGTGTGGCTGAACTTGCATGGATAAACAGTAGCAACATATAATTGATGGTCCTTTTCTATGTCATATTGAAGTCATTTGATGGTTTAGATGATCTTGATCATCCCTAAAGCTATAAAACTGACAGCAGAGTTGAGTTAAAAGTAATTAAATCTGAAAAGTCAAAGGCATTTTATTTGCTTGATCTTTGATTCACAATGTAAGGTTATACTCAAATTTCTTTTGAGGAATTTATTTTCTTCTTTTTTGTTTTGTCAACTTCAATTTTTTCAGGTGCTAGTCAACCTTATGAAGCTATATTTGTGTCATCAAAAACGAGGAAAAGTGATGCATGTGATCCACTAATTGTGGTCCTTCATGGGGGACCACATTCTGTGTTATTGTCAAGCTTTTCGAAGCAATTGGCTTATCTTTCTTCGGTTGGATATAGCTTGTTAATTGTTAATTACAGGTAAATATTATCCTCCTTGGTTCCCAAGCATTTGATCAAGGCCATAAAATTTAAATTCACAGCTTTGATGTGTTCAATCCTGTTCCTGTTTATTCTTTTGTTCAGGAATGATATTACTTACTATCCTATCCTATTTCTCCTATTTATACTAATTTTGTGGTTTGGTACTTGTGTAAGCCCAAGGATGCTTAGAATATGATCAGCATTAACATTAACTCCGATATTTTAAAATAAGTTTGTTGTATCATATATGCCAAGTGTTTTAATGTAAAACGGAATAATAGTGCTGGAACTTTTATGTGATAGCCTGTATGATCTCCCAGCTCATAAAGCCTCTTTAGATATCCAATTAGTTATAGATGAAGATGTTTAAATATAGTCTGCTCTAAGCTTACATGGTAATATATCTCAGAGGCTCAATAGGATTTGGCGAGGAAGCCTTGCAATCTCTTCCAGGAAAAGTTGGCTCTCAGGTATGGGGTGATTTTTTCTTTTAATTTCTAAAGTCTTCACTTGATAGTGGTGCTATCTATCCAACAACATCTCACCTTCAAAAGCAAGTTTCAACTTCCAAAATGGCCATATTTTTTTTGAGGTTGGATTTGATCATCATTTTACATGCAGGATGTCAACGATGTGCTCACTGCTATTGATCATGTCATTGACTTGGGACTCGCCAATCCTTCAAAGATTGCAGTTCTTGGTGGCTCACATGGCGGCTTTCTGACAACCCACTTGATTGGCCAGGTTCAACTAGTTCTGTTACTTTTCTGATTGTGACAGTTATTGTGATCATTGACCATGGATTTATATTAACTTTAAAAACGACTGTAGCACATAAATATTTGTGCTGAAGATTGAACAGTCTCAAAATTAATTTATGGTACTTGGGCTGCTTATCTATTTTTAGTGTTGATTGACATTATTACAACAACTTCAACATAATATTAGTTGTTGTTGAAAGATTGGTGACAAAATAGGTAACACCATATTGAGGCGAGAGAAACTGAGAAGGGATACAATGAATTTCGTGTGTTGTGTATACACGAGTATTCTTATTTATAATTAAGAAGAGATACAATAATAAAGAACAAAATCAATATCTAATGATGAGAAATATATTTGGTAAGATATTTCCCTATAAAATCATATCATATCTCCCAATTTATTGTCAAACCATATTTTTAACACTTCCCTCAAGCTGGAGCATGTGTATCATGAGACATATTTGTTACAAATGTCATCAAGACAAGACTCCATATGAGAATCATCTTAACCAGTTGGTTGACAAATTATACACACTCCCCTGGAACATATGTATCATATGAGTCAAGCTTATTACAAATTTCGGAGGGCATGGCAGTTGCTGTTGAGCAAATACTGCTTAGAGAGCGTAGTGGTTGCTGGAGAGAAAAATTGGTCAGAGGCATGGCAGTTGCCAGAAAACAATGCTCAGAGGATACGATGGATACCAGAAAGCATGAATGCTTTGAGAGCATGGCAGCTGCTGATAAGCAAAAAATGCTTAGGGTTGATCACTGCACAACAAGGCGATGCCAATGGTTGCAACGGGTGACCAAAACATGCTCAATGGGAAAATGTTAGCAGTGAACAACATCTACCATAAAAAGCTCCCTGGATAAATGTCACTGATGAACAATATCCGCCAATAAAATGTTGGCAGTGAACCATACCTGCTAAAAAAAATCGTAATTTGTTTCAATCCAAGGAATAAACAAAGACAAGGATAATACTTCAACATCAGGAAGCTTTGTGATGTTTGTTTTATTTTTTTATTTTAATGTTATGTTTCATATTATATACAAAGGTGTATATATGTGGCCATTTAACTCAGTTTGCAAAATTAATATCCACTATAATAGTGGTCTGACTTTGTGTTTTTAAAGTTTGGGCTTTTACAATTCCATTGTGGTTTTGTTTTTCATGTCTTTCTGATTGCTGTAGGCACCTGAGAAATTTGTTGCAGCTGCTGCTAGAAATCCTGTGTGTAACCTTGCACTGATGGTTGGTACAACTGATATCCCTGATTGGTGCTATGTGGAGACATATGGAACCAAGGGTAGAGATAAGTTTACTGAAGCACCTTCAGCAGAGGATTTAACTCTATTTTATAGCAAATCTCCTATTTCACACCTCTCAAAGGTCTGTATACCTAGATATGGTTTTGAAATATTAAATTGTAATTTACTCGGTATTTTAAGCATGCTTCAAAATGAAGTATTAGAAAATAACAATTGCATGAGCACTTGTATCAATAACAAGCCTGCAGTTTTAGCATCAAGGAATAGTTGAGGCTAATATTTTGAACAAATGTATTAACTATTTTAAATTTTCATGATTAATGAAACTTTTCTTGCCTAGAATTTTGATTTTATTTCGTTTTTTCCTCTTATTCCTTTGAATTACATGATAAAGTTGTATTGTACTATCCAGTGAACTGGTGTCAATGTTAATGCTCCACCACACAACTAAATTGAAGCCTATTTATAATATTTCTCGCTGCTTGCTGTTAAAATCTTGCATTGATGATTTATATTTTGATGATATGTTCAGGCAAAAACACCAACACTTTTTCTACTCGGTGCCCAAGATCTGCGTGTTCCAATTTCGACTGGACTACAAGTAAGTATTATTGAGCTTAACATATAGCTGCTAACTCTTGGGTGATTTTGCCTTATAAACTAGAACAATATGACAGATAAATAAAACCATATTATTTAAATTTGTAGTATGCTCGGGCTTTAAGGGAGAAAGGAGTACCAACCAAAGTCATCGTGTTTCCAAATGATGTTCATGGAATTGAAAGGTAAACAAATCTTAACATAGACATCTCCGTTTCCTCTATAATAATGGCCTATTCATGTAAATTTGTTCACAAGAGAAAAAAAAATTTAAAAAAAAGTGAAATAAATTTCTCCATAAATCAATAATGGCTTATGCGTTAAATATCTAATTTTGGAGAAGTTAATACGAGAGTTTTTACAGATGACTAAATTTAGTTTAGTTTAAATCCACGTTTGGTCCGTATACAATTTTAATTGCTGATTTGGTTCGGTCTACTGCTATTACATCATTGAGTTGTTAATATAGAATTTCAAATACACCGGTCAGAAAATTTCAAATACACCGGTCAGAGAATAACACATTAAAGTTACTTGTAAAATTTACTATTAATATCTGACATAAATGAGTAATTGATACTATTATTGCAGAGATATAAATAACATTTCTTGCAAATAATTAGATTATATGTTAACATTGGATCAAAATTACTTAAGTTTCGAATGATTAAAATTTTACAGGGACCAAAAATTGCATATTTGTGAATCTATGAGAACTAAAAATTTAAGGCTTTTACGTTACACAAAGTTTGTCATTTTTCTTGTTTACTTCTCTTGAACTAATTGCAATTGATAATATTGTTTGGTTCAACTTTTGTCCAGACCACAATCCGACTTTGAAAGCTACCTTAACATTGCGATCTGGTTCAACAAGTATTGCAAATGAGCTGCATTTTCAGAGAAGTGAGTACAAGACACTGTATTTCTGAAAAAGAGAGTGGAGCATACTATATTTGTAAATGTAATTTCTATCTTTTTTTTTAATAAAAAAAATAATTCATTGAAGGTAATGGGTTATGAAAAGCACACGACACTGAATACTTGAATATAATCGAATTTCCCATTGATTATTTATTTGCGGATAATTTTGTTTGAGATTTTGGACGAACCAAGGAGGATTGTTTTGTGTCTGATAATGTTTTCTAGTACCCTTGTATTTTCTTTCAGCCCCTTCATAGGTACGAAAAATTTCAAACTATTTATAAATCAGAAACATTATAGATGGTATGATCTAAAATTCTATTTTGGATTATATAATTTAAAATTTAATAATATATTTTTAATTATACAATTAAAAAGTGTCTTTTATATCGTAAAATTTTAGATAGTATGATCTAAAATTTTATTTTGGATTATATAATTTAAAATTTAATAATATATTTTTTATCATACAATTAGAAAATGTATTTTATGTCGTAAAATTTGAAATATATTTTTAGAAACGAAAATATATTTTTAATTACATAATTTTGAAATGTATTTTAGATTATATAATTAAAAAATATGTTTGAGATTGTTAAATGGTTTTAGACGGTATAATCTATAAAATTGTATAAGTACAATTTAAAATATATTTTTTGATTGCGTTATTTGAAAATATATATTGAATGGTATAATTTAAAATACAATTTTGCATAATTTGAATGTGGAAACAATATAACTTAGAATATATTTTTAAATTATATAATTTGTAATATATTTTTTAATTCAGAATTATAATTTGAAAATAATTGATGTATTTAGGAATATATTTGAAATTAACTATGACGTGTTAAGACGAGGAAATTGGATAGGGGTAGGAAATGAAGATACGGAGGTACAAAAAACCCTGCCTTTGAGAGGAGTTTCTTAGCAGAAAAGCCCAACCCTGCAGATATGAGAAAATAAGAAAGAATAAGATAAAGGAAAATTGCAGAGGCAGCTTCTCTCCTGAGGTTTCACACCAATGCTGGCCAAGTTTGGTTTCTTAGATACCAATCTTTTGGGTTTCTGCAACACACTTCCTTCTCCACCCGATACCTCTCCTTTCATTCCCACCACAACCACTCACTCTCCCAATAAATATGGTTTCAATAAACTCAGTTTGGCTACAAATGCTGATTCCTGCCCCCCAAAGAAGAGCCTCAAGAAGAAGCTGCACTCCACGTGTTCGACCACATGGGTCTCTCACGGTGGTCGCATTCCCTCACTTCTCCACGCTCTCAACACCATTCACGATTTGGATAACGCTCTCAGACAGTGGGAGGACACGCTCTGCAGCAGGGAAATCAGTGCAATTCTCAAGGCCCAGGTCTCTTGGCAGAGGGCTCTGCAAATTTTCGAGTGGTTCAAGAAAAAGGGTTGCTATGACTTGAACGTCATTCACTACAACATAATGCTCTGGACCCTTGGCAGAGAGCGCAAGTGGGGGCTTGTGGAGAGTTTGTGGGGCGAAATGAATGCAAAAGGAGTTGCACCTGTGAATTCCACTTATGGGACCTTGATTGATGTCTATAGCAAAGGTGGACTCAAAGAAGAAGCTCTTGCTTGGCTTCACAGGATGCAGAGTAAAGGAATGGAGCCTGATGAGGTCACCGTGGGGATTGTTGTTCTGTTGTACAAGAGGGCGGGAGAGTTCCGAAAAGCTGAAGACTTTTTCAGAAGATGGATTAGTGGTGCACCTTTTAGATTAGGGGTTAATCATAATTTTGCAGAGGATGATAAAGGATCACATGCCAATGTTTGTTTAAGCTCGAATACATATACTACATTGATTGACACATTTGGAAAGGGTGGTCTATTTCGCACAGCATGTGAAACTTTTGCTAGGATGATCAGACAAGGCATGGCCTTGAATACAGTGACACTCAATTTAATGATTCAGTTGTATGGAAACTGTGGAAAGCTGCAACATGCTTGTTTGTTGTTCCAGAAAATGAGAGAGTTTCGGTGCCTACCCGACACTTGGACGTATAACATCCTCATTTCGGCTCATATTAAGAATAATAATGTCAACATGGCAGCTAAATTTCTAGCAAGGATGAAACAGGCCTGCCTTGAGCCAGATGTTTTGAGTTACCGTATCCTCTTGCATGCATACTCGACAAGAAAAATGGTCCAAGAAGCGGAAGAGCTTGTACGGGAGATGGACGAAAGGAATCTTGCAATCGATGAATTCACCCAATCTGCTTTGACTAGAATGTATGTAGAATCAGGTATGCTTGAGAAGTCATGGTTGTGGTTCAGGAGGTTTCACCTAGCCGGGAATATTAGTTCTGGCTGTTATTCTGCCAATATTGATGCTTATGGAGAGAGAGGGTACACTTTAGAAGCAGAGAAAGTATTTTTGTGCTGCAAAGAAAAGAAGAAGCTCACTGTCCTCGAGTTTAATGTGATGATTAAAGCTTATGGGATAGGAAAATGCTATGATAAAGCATGTCAATTGTTTGATTGTATGAAGAAATTTGGTGTTGTTGCAGACAAATGCAGCTACAGTTCTCTCATACATATTTTGGCCAGTGCTGACAAACCGCACGATGCAAAATCTTATCTTGAAAGAATGCAAGATGCAGGACTTGTGAGTGACTGTGTTCCATATTGTGTTGTGATAAAAAGCTTCGTGAAGTTAGGTCAATTGAAAAGGGCTGAAGAATTATTCCAGGAGATGCTTGGATATGCCGTGCTGCCTGATGTCATTATTTATGGTGTTTTTATCAATGCTTTTGCTGATGCGGGAAGTGTTAAAGAAGCCATCAATTATGTTAATGAAATGCGAAAGGCAGGATTGTCAGGGAATCCAACTATATATAACTCTTTAATTAAGTTGTATACTAAAGTAGGCTACCTGAAAGAAGCACAAGAAACATACAAATTGCTTCAACTGTCAGATGAAGGTCCTTCAATATTTTCCTCTAATTGTATGATTGATCTTTATACTGAACGACTTATGGTTGAACAAGCAGAAGAGATATTTGAGAGCTTGAAGAAGAATGAAGTTGCAAATGAGTTTTCATATGCAATGATGCTATGTCTGTATAAGAAAATTGGAAGATTGGATGAAGCCATTCAAATTGCAACACAGATGAGAAGACTAGATCTTTTGTCTGATGTATTGAGTTATAATAATGTGCTTGGTTTGTATTCTATGGATGGGAGGCTAAGGGAAGCTACAGAGACTTTCAAGGAAATGATAAAATCTGGCATTCAACCAGACGATTTCACATTCAGAGCACTTGCTAACATTTTGGTGAATTGTGGAGTTTCAAAGCGGGCTGTTGGCAGGCTAGAAGTAATGGTGAAAAGGGATGCTCCTCATGGTTTGCAAGGATGGATGCTGGCACTCTCAGGTGCATCTGAAGGAGATAATTTTCCAAATGAATAGATGTGCTTAATTATGAAGCCTACATTATAAAAGCATGATTGGAGTTTACTAGTCTGGCTTTCCTCTGGAGCAGGGTTTCCTTTAATTTGGTTACTTGGCTGAGGCTATGATTGGAGCATTTCAAGCAATGTATTTAGAATTACTACTGGTAATTTCTATGATAATCTGTTATGATATGGCTTGGTGGTTTGAATGTGGTCCATAAATTAGGCAAAATATATGGGAATCTGTGAAATATGAAGATAGGATAAATTGACAAGTTATATTTTGTTCCAGAGTAGCTGTACCTTGCTCTTCATTTCTTAGAGATAATTTTATCCGCCAGAATAATTCCAAGATTTGAAAGAGCATGTTTTTATTTACCTAATCATAACTACAGTTCTCTCCTGTTTTGCAGGATTCTTGGATGCGAAAAAGTTGAGTCCTTCTACGCGTATTCTTGAAGGTCAGTAATGGGAATTGGAGTGTTGAAACCTCATTGGTGGGAACTAAATGAACTGTTTTTTCCCCTTTTCCCTCATTTCAAGGACACAAGTAGGAAATCTAGACATATCATACCAATATTTAAATTTATAATATGGAAATTAATCAAAAGAGATTTTCTAACTAAATTCATCTCACAGGTTACTGTGCCAATGAGTTAATTCTGTATCTAATTATCAGGGGTTAGTGTTTGGAATGCATTTCCCCTATTATTTTAGTTTAATATGTGCAACTAGTCCTTGATGATATTTGTTATGTTCAAATAAATTTTGCGCAGTTTTGGGATTTTTTTTTTTTTCTGGAGATATAAGTCATGACTGCTTGCTTCTTTGTTGTCTGCAGAAGATATGGTTTGTCACTAGAGGTTTTTAATCCTGCACACCTCATTGTTCAGGTATACTTTAACGTTAATACCTGAAGCCAGCGTGGCTGTCAAAATGTTGAACCAACTTTTATACTTTAGCTGCATTCTAGTGCCATTTGCAACTAAATGAAAGTCCTGGAAATTGTGTTATTCCATGTGCAAGTCTTTGCTCGATATACTGGTGGTCAGTAATCAGTTATCATTTTGAGTTACGTACTTAAATGTCATGCAATTCAAACAGTTATAACAGATTGATATGGGGACATTTTCTTTGTATTTCAGACCAATTTAGGACTCAAACGGCCATGTACTCTATGTAGTCCCTGAAGCTGACAGTTGTTTTGGCTAAGTCTAAGCTTACATTTTCATTCCAATAGAAAGTAAGTAATTTTGCATGCTATCTTTTGGGGAGACCTTTTCATTATTTATGTCTAGTATATTTATCACTTTTTTCCAACTTTTTTCAGCTTGAGGAAAAAGTAATTTGTTGCCGGCAGATCTAATGGAAAGCTATAGAAAACTACCAGAGAAGTATGTTTGCATCCACATTTGATTTTCCCCAATTATAAAATTTTAGTCATTCTTTTTGAATAAAATTGAAAACACCAAATTTCAATAAAATTCGAATCACTTCTCCTTTTCTTTTTTCAATTTTCCATTTTCTATTCACAAGCATAGCACAATTGCATAAACCCTCTAATCCCTCTTTACAAAATTACCATAACTCCCTTGTTTAAATATCGTTAGACCATAAAGTTCCTTCTCATATACTTTTTTCTTGAACAAAATGTTATAATGTCAATTATGCTGTAATATAAATTATGTGGTGTTTTTTATGTATGGTTTTTCTTTTATCCAGATTAGTTACGACAATATATATGCATTTCAGTATTTAATATACTGTGTAATATTTGAGATGAGACTATCTATTCTGAAACAAGTGTTGCAAATGTGGAACTCTTTTGTTCAAACGTGCTTTTTAGAGTTGAAATTTTAAAATCAGTATTGGATAAGAAAAACCTATGATAATCATGTTAAAACAAAGGTCCTACCAAAGTATAAAATATCCTTTCGTAATTGATTTTACAGTAACCACAGTTAACATTTGATCATTATTGATTTAAAAAAAAAAACAAAAAAAACAGTTCTCTATTTCCTTTGCTAACTTAAATTTAAGGACATTAACGTACTTTACTGTTTTTTTTTTTTAAGATAGAAAGTTTATTATTTTTAAGAAATATTAATTTTCTAATTTCACAGTTTTATTTTTCAGTCCCAAGCTGACGTAACAGAATTAGACTGTACTTGAATACTGTTTTTAAGAACATTTCAATTAAAGTTAAATTGTAATTTTGATTTTTTTTCATTTTCTAATTCATGATTTCGGTGTTTTTGTTTTTATTTACTTTAGTCCAGTTCACCTTAAGACATAATACATTCATTCAATATTTCATAAAAAATAAAAAATTAGAAAAATTAAACTAACTGGTGTTCTAAAATAGAAGAAGGAAAATTGTGGAAAGAAAATAGAAAGATAAAAATTGCACATAAAAATTAAAGAGAAGGAAACTAAAATTATAAGTTAGTCCTAAAAGATAATTTGTTTGGTTCCATTTAATTTACGGACAAGTTAATAGTTTGTTTTTCTATTTTATTTCTCATTAAGGTAATTTTCTTCATTCTCGTAGCTTTCTTTCAATAGTATATTTGTTTTATAAGAAAAGATGAAGGAGAAAAATAGAAAATGAATAATTTTATACATATAAAGTAGGCAAGAAAATAAAAAGAGAAAACCTGTTTAGTTATGTAAAAAAGTTATATATATATATATATAAGTACATTTTTTTCCAATATATAATATTATTGGAAAGTTTCACAGTTCTTAAACTTTGATGTATGACTTATAAATTTATTGAGCAACTTTATTTAATAGCAATTGATTTTTAACTGATATTTAATAAATATAAGGAAAAAATACAAACTAATTTATATATATTTAAATCAATGACATGAACTTATCATCTTTTTATCATTTTTCAATATTTTCAAACTGGAAAAATAAGGTAGCCATTAAGAACCTTTACAAACTTCTTCCTTATTTATCTATTATTCTTATATTTCTAAGTTGTTTCTCTTCTTCGAATGAGAAAATGATAGATATATTATATCTCGTTGAAGAAGTTCTAGTTTACGATAACTTTCATTCCCACTAGATTTTTCTATTTTTCTCCACTTCAGTTAGTCAAATTTTAATCAAATGATTATTTTGTCTAAAATTTTAAGTATTAACCAAACATGTCGATTGAAACATCAATTATGAAAATGCAACATTATACGGCAAAACAAATCTTCATTACCATCTTTTTATAAAACATTATATCTGTTTACAGTTCTGGATATCTAAGAATAAATTAAAAAGCAATATTTTTAATAGATACTCGGAAATAATAGATACATATAGTCTAATTATTCACTTTGTTAATGAATATGTACACGTATTATTGGCAGATACTTATACTTGTTGTTAGTTTTTATTTGAATTTTTAAGAATCAAGTCACTAAAATATTAATCATTGAAAAAACATTTTAATTTTTTATTTATTTTTTCTTTGTTTAAATTTATGAAATTATAGTTATTTAAAATTGTTAATTTTATTTAAATTTACATTTTGCAGCGTAATTTATTTTAAATTTATCTTTTTGGCATACTATCCTATCTGTTTTAAAATTACTAATACAATTTTATTTAAATGTTTATTTGAATATATATTTTAAAGAATATTTTTTTATATAATTTTATTTAAAATTTACAAAAGATAAAAAAAAGTATTCATGATATTCATTGATATCCACAAATATAAAATAATCCTCGACATCTTTCTAGTAAATACACCATAAATAACAACATTAGTAACAAACAAAATTTGTCATCTTATAATATATAATCAATCCTCTTCTTTAGGTTAAATTGGTTTGCAACTTACATAAATGTATTAATATATAAATAATTTTAATTTTATGCTATATAAATTACAATATTTTTAATTTAATAAAAAAATTACATAAATATCTTATAATATACGAAGAATCGACATGAAAATTATAGTTTTATAAAATTAAAAATATTATTAGAAACTCACACCAATTTTTTTTATTTTTTATTAAAACTGAGAACTTAAGAATTGTTTTTATAAAAATTAAAACATAAAATAAATATACTATAAATATTTATGCAATGTCTTGAATGGTGCAGTGAATGGAAGAAAAATGCATTTTGGAGCTTCAAAATCAAATGGGGTGTTCTTCCAAACCTCCGTAAAGTCTGGGTCTTTCGCTTCCTCTCACTGTGCACTTGTTGCTCTGCCCAGGTTCAGAGTTGGTGAGATCCTTTTCTTGAAACTTTGAAGTGTATAAATATCTTGTTTTTGTGTTCATATCATCTTTAACAACACCAACTCCTCCAAAACTCAACCCACTCGTGCTCCTAATGCTAAGCACCAAAATTTCTTGCAAAACAATGGTGTGGGTATTCCACCCCAGTCCCAGTTAGGTTGTGGCTACCACCAAGGCCAAAACTTTATGACCCCTTTTATGCAGCCACTACCCATGAATGCAGCACCTTTCACTTTTTTTTCACTTCTGTGCGCAAGCCCAAAGCCACTCAATTTCATTTTCGTCCTTTAGAAGTTCGGAAATATGGCCTGGAGGCTTTTGGCATTACGCGCTCTCCCTAAATTTCACTTTTACAACAATCTCTCCTCCAATTCCTCATTTCCCAAATCAAGGTACTATTTTCAAACCTTGTTTTACATTTCTATTACTAACCAATCTTGAGCACTGCAAACCAGAAATCGTTGCATCTCATTATCTTGTTTTTTGCCTGCTTAAGTAAATGGGGATGCTAGAAATTGGAAGTTTGCTTATCATTTTTGAGTTTTTTTTTTCTTTGGTTTAGCTTGTAATATTGTGTGAGAATAAAATAAAATTGAAACAGAAGTTTGCTTCAATATTGACTTACACTGTTGTAGCTTGGACTATGCTGTGTGCAAGGTTCGTGGTCATCAGCTCTATTATATGAAAGCATGTTCTATCCTGGGAACATTGGGCTTTCATTCATGTCCATTTCTGAAGTATAACAATAAGGTTGTAGAGAAGCAGTATCAGGATTCTGAGAAGGCCCCAAGTGGTAATGAGGGTGATGGCAATGCCAAAGTAAATAAGAAAAAATTGAAGGGGAAAAGAGCAGTTGTAAGATGGATGAAGTTCTTTAGATTCAAGAAGAAGAAAGAGTATGAAAGAATGACAGCAGAGGAAAAGATTTTATACAAATTGTTGAAGGTAAGTTTTATTTGTTACTTTTTTACTTGTATATCGACCTTTCTATTGTTTTCAAATAATATGTACTGCTGATTCTTTCTTTTGCACCTTTGCCTCCCTGTGCTTGCTATATCTACACATAATTATTAGGATTTTTCATAATACTCATGGCTTATGTTTATATTTTAGCATGAAACACTAGGATTCTCTCACATTCAAAAAATAGTGATGCTCTTGATAAAAATAAATTTATTGCTGTTTGTAACTTTGTCATGGAATAGTGTTTTCTTATAATGTAGTCTAAGGTTGATCCTAGTGTTTCTATATACAAACTATTCGCTCTGTAATTGAATACATCATTACAGTTAAAAGTGTCATGGAAGAACTCAATTTGATTTTGTTGTCAGTTATTGAACATACAATACTTTCTCCATCATTCTATTCTAGGCTCGAAAGAAAGAAGAGAGACTTTGTGAAGCCCTGAAAAAGATTGAGCCTGCTGAATCTTCAGAAACAACCCATGATCCAGAGATATTGACACCAGAAGAGCACTTTTTCTTCTTAAAAATGGGTCTTAAATGCAAAAATTATGTGCCAGTTGGAAGGCGAGGAATTTACCAAGGTGTAATTTTGAACATGCATCTGCATTGGAAAAAACATCAGACTTTGAAAGTAGTGGTGAAGACATTTTCAGCAGAGGAGGTTAAGGAGATTGCTGTTGAGCTGGCAAGATTGACCGGAGGTATAGTGCTTGACATTCATGAAGATAACACAATAATAATGTACAGAGGCAAAAACTACTCTCAACCACCAACAGAGATTATGTCTCCACGAGTCTCTCTTTCGAGAAAGAAGGTACTGTGTTGTGTTCAATTTTTTGTCACTTTTAATACAGAATTGAAATTTTAGTTTAACTGGATGGGGGTTTCAAATTATCCTACAGTTCATGGTCTTCATTGTCCAGAATTTTATGGTGAATTTCTACTACATAACGCTTTAGTTGCACAACCACTGCTATGTTTGAACTTTTGCATTTTGCGGACCTTGGACGTGTACATATAATCACTCCTGCTCATGCTACTTGTCTGTTTCACAGAATTTTATGTCTCTTTTATTTTACAAATTCTTCAGTGCCTTGATGGTGTTGATTCTCATCTTCTGCAGGCATTGGATAAATCCAAATACAGGGATGCTCTCCGTGCTGTGAGGAGACATATTCCAAGACTAGAACAAGAGCTCGAAATTCTTCAAGCGCAATTCAAAAGTGCAGCTGAGAGTAATATAGATGCTTCTCACGCAATCCAGAAGATTGACAGAGAGAGAATTTCAAATTTTCAGTCAGAGAATTCAGATGAACACGAAGAGTTGATGAATGCTAACATTGGGTGCACAGAAGATGAGACCGATATGGACTCTGAATTGGATTCTGATTCTGATAACTTATCAGATATATTTGAGACAGATTCGGATGTAGAGAACTTCACAAGAGAGGAAAAACCTCTTTATTTGGACGAGTTTGATAAGTTTCCAGAGCAAAGCGATGGAGAAACGAATGATTTTGAGGAGCATCTACGACAAATGTCTCTGAACTCAAAAAACATGGAAAAAGACCAAGACTTACCTAAGCTGGATGAAGTTGACAGGATTTTTCTGCATGCTACATCCTTTTTAAAGAAAAAAATAAAATGAGAAATTTGCAAAACCCAAGTGCAGTCATCATAATTATATAAAGAGTATTAGAGAAATTACAATGTACAACAATGAAGTGGCTTTGCGATTGATTCATGTTTTAAATTACAAAAATTTTAGATTTAGCACTTTATTTGTTTGTTTGATATGCTCAGTATTTATTATTCATTAGATCACAACTTATCCGTGTTGAGTCATGTCATTTAGGATTAGGAGGAAAGTTATCCCAACATCTTTTTTTACAAGTATTAAATTTGGAAAGTTATAACTTAGGAAAATGTTACAAATTGTGAGCGTTGTTATTTGCTGAATCTACTTCATGTAACATGTAGGCAGCGAGTATAGTTGACTTGAGTGTTGAACCGTAAAAATAAGAAACAGCAAGCAAAATCCTATGGAGGGAAATGTTAATAGGCAGCGAGTATAGTTGACATTATTTTGTCAAACTAAACCTGATTAAGATTGATGATTTGTTTGGTAAGAACACCCATGGATGAGAGAAGATGGAGAGACACCCAATATTGATAGCGCGGTTCTATCCAGAATGATATAATTCATGGCAATGAATAAGCTCAAGAAGCCAGCATTGATGGTATGACATCAAACTTGTATTAAAGACATCTACTTTCAATGTCCTTTTCTCATGGCCCTTGATATTGTTGAGTGATGACGATTTCTCTTTCGAATGCAGTTTTTATATACACTTAAAAATTTAAAATTACCCATTCTGGAATATGAATATAGCTACAATATTACGAAGGAACTTTTGTTTGTTTTGTCTGGTTATAGGCCTCTGTTGCTTTCACTTGAAACAAATTAATTGTCTTTCAACTCACGAGTGTCAGGTGGATGTATCAATATTTTGGGTGTGCTTGTATCACGATCCTAGAATCTAAGAGTGATGAAAAGAATAAAGTTCGTATGGATAAAATCATTTTGACTTTTCAATGTTGAATTCGTTTTCTTCAAACCTGGTCTCTTTATGGAGGGATGTCAACTTAGAAGACACATTACTAATAGAATTGACATCAGACAAGTAGACATAGAAATGAAGTGGCTAAATATGTTAATAACAGTGGTTGAAAAAGGGCATACATATTTTAAATTCAGAATAAAAATTATTTAGAAAAAAGTTCCAAGCAAACTAAGAATAAAATAATTACTGTTCCAGATAAATAAAAGTTTGTATCTTTCTATAACATGTATACAAATTGTTCATTGTTGCACCTATCTATTTTAATTGATATAAATATCAGGTTTAGAGTTCTTGAGTTGGTAGTCATGGGCGTACGCTGCAATGATGTAAACTAACTCGTTTGTTAGAAGGAAAGAGTAAAATGATCTACGACTGGCATGCGTATTTGTACTAAAAACAATAAAATCTATGCAGCACTTCCTGATTTCAAGCAAATTAAACAAGAAAATATAAATATAAAACCAGGAACGTGAAACCAAACTAGTAAAAATTTCTACCAACAATAAACAAAGTAAAAATTTAATTTGCAGACTCAATGATGCACTACAAATACAGCTATTCATCAAGGATGTTTAGGTGTTCCAACCAAAAGGTTGGTCCAATAATGTCAATATGTTCTACAACGACCTTTCCTTTACTTTCAAAAGAGTTTCCATTCTCCTTGTGAATTAGAGCAGTGTCTACCTTGTCCCTATAAACTGAGGATCCTAGTCGGAACATGGCTGGTAATTTATTGTAGTCAATCGCCAACTCTTCGATTTTCTTTTGCAACTGGCCACCCTTTAAACTATTCTGGGCTTCCCTTTTGCTTTTTCCAGATGCAACAAGCTTCCAGAAACAAGAGTTATATTGATTGTTGATGTGGCAATCCACCTGTCTCCATGAAAGGTAGTCCCTTAGAATCTCAGTAGATGGATAGCACACTGCTCGTCCATCAAAGGAAGGAGGGTACTTTAACTCATTTTGTGGGAAGAACTCGTTCCATCTCATCACATAAGTGGATGTGAAGAAAGACACAATTGCTGAAACCATTTTATTAGCTCTCCTTTGGTAAAGATTACTGCTTTTCTTAACAATAAAACTGTACTCATCACTAACCCCATAGGCAAAGACTATATCCTCACAAAACTTTTCTAAGACAGCAACTGCACACAAATTCATCAAGTTCAGGGCTCTATCATCATTTGGCTTCACAAATTCATGTACCTCAGAAAATTTGTGGAAGTGGCATCCATCTATTCGAACTACAATCCATGTAGACGGCATCAGTTTGCTATCAAACTCAAAGGATCTCACATACTCCGGAGTCACACTATTAATCTCTTCAATAAAACCACCAAGTTCCTTCAAAAGAACAGCATGCTCATTCCAAAATCTCTTACCAGCTATTTTCTTGGAATGCACAGTGATTATCTTCCGTCTGTGCCTTTTAATTGGAGCACCATTATCAGTATATTTCACAATATCCTCTACTACTGTCTTCAGAACACAAGACCCTTGTCGGAATATTGGCTCCAGTGTATTGTAATTGACATTGAACTCATCAAATAAAAGATTGTTTAGGTCTCTTTTTTCAAAACCCTTGATGAAATCCCATGCTTCCTTCTCATTCATTCCACGTTCAACAAGACGCCAAAGGCATTGCTCGTGCTGATTACTCAAATGACAAATATTCTGCCGCCACAAAAGATACGCTTGAAGGGCTTCTGTGGACGCACAAGGTATGACTTGCCCTTGGAAGGAAGGAGGACTTTGCAGCTCCTTGTGCGGAAAGAATTCACCCCATTTTCTCAGAAAGACAGAGGAGAAAAAAGAAGTAATGATGGATAACACTTTGCTAGCACGCCTTTCATAAAACTTGGAGGACTTCTTCAATACAAAAGTATACTCATCACCGAATCCATATGCAAGGACTACATCTGCATACTCTTCAAGAGTTTCAACAGCACAAGAGTTCATCAGCTTCAAAACGTTTAGATCATAAGATTTATGAAGGCTACAGGCATTGATCCAAACAAGGATGATATTGGGAAACAAGACCTGGTCTTCAACTTCAAAACACTTGACATACTCATATTTGCTGTTTGCCATACCGCTTGCAAAAGTTTACACATAAATGCTCTTTCTTCTCACATAAAACAACAACTACCAAATGCTTGCTGGCTTTGCCCTTGTGCACAGAAGTGACAACCAACCGCCTACTCACTACTATCCATAAAACCAATGTCAATTATTTCAAAGCAAAACTTCAATCTTCCCCCACCAATCACTTCAAATAGGACTTGCAAGCACACCAGCAGGTGCAGTGGGTGGCAGTAAAAGCTGTAATTTAAAAAGAATTAGTATTGCTTGTGAGTAGCAATGGATTCAACCATTATAGAAGGTTTATTACTATTAGTGCACACAAGTTAATAACAAACAACAGCAGCAACAACAAAAGCCTTATCCCACTAGATGCACAAACAAGTTAACTAAAACTATTATAATAATAATATACAAAAATAAAAAAGAGTGTATAACAATTTTTTTCAGATAGCCAACTATATATTGGGGACCTAAGGGCTGACCATGTTGATGACCAGGCAAACCGATGTGCGGCAGATGCATGTGATGTGATTGTTTTGCAGGGAAAAATGATTGCGATTTGCAGCATTCATGAAAGGTGCTGCATCCACGGGTAGTGGCCGCATAAAAGGGGTCATAAAGTTTTGGCCTTGGTGGTTGCTAGAACCTTACTGGGGCTGGGGTGGAATGCCCACACCATTGTTTTGCAAGAAATTTTGGTGATTCGCATTATGGGAGCACAAGGGGGTTTCGTTTGGAAGGAGGAGCTGGTATTTAGAGGGATATATACACTATTGTATTAATTTAATAAAGTTTTTAAAGGAATCAAAATGAAATTTGTGACAGAAATAGGGGCTGAATTATATTTTTAACCTAAAAAGATTGTGAAAAACATTAGAATAACCAAGTAAAGGGAATAGGAAGTCCTCAATGAACTGAACTAGCTCACTCAACGCAGACACAGAATTGCAAACATTGACAGCCAAAAAAGGAAGGCAAGGGATTAAAGTACCATGGCCACATGAAATTTAAAAATAAAAAATTTAAAAAGAATATATTTTGGTGAGCATTGATTGAAGTACATAAACCCTGAAATGATTAAATAAGATAAATGAGACGAGGGTTTAGGAGAATACATTTCCGATGAACTTGAGGAAGCTTCGGGGATTGTTGGCGAAAGTGTACCTACGAATGATTGGTACACTCACATACACACCCAACTTCCCAATTTCTAGAACCCCTCTGGAAGTGCCCAGAGACAACGTCGTATCTTTCCCAACCCCAACAAACACCAATATCAGTAGCAACAGAGTCAAGCACTCTGTTCACACCTCCCTCATTTGTGTTTTCCTTAAAAATACCCCTTTTTCATAAACCACTTTCTTTTAGAAAAACAGTAACTGCTTCTAAATATTCAGTATTTTTTATGTGGTGAAACTACTTTACTACGGCAAAATTAATTTTTCAAGTTGTTATAAGAATGATTCTTGAAAATTTTGGTTAAGTATAATTTTTCAGAAACATTATTTCTTTCAAATATGATTTTCTAAAATTGAATCAAGCATAAAAACATATACTTTATTTATTTCATATTGATGGGGAATTAAAAAATTTGTTCAAGACTTCGATATTTTCATTTTTTTTTCTAAATTTACTATTGTATATTCAAAAGTCTTACTACCAATGGTTTACTTGTCCAAGTTAACCCTTAAAAAATGGTTTTGTTATGATTAAAAGTGTGGCAAAGTTTACAGAACAAAGAAAACAACTCTAATCATGTTACTGAACTTATGTTAAGAATATTCACACATAACTCTATCTCCTTTAATTTCAATTAAAGATGTATTTTGAACCGTTTTAAACTGTTCTAAATTAAGATATCGCCAAAAAAAACACTAAAAAAATTTTCTCACTGTAGTAATGCCAATATACTTGAGTTTGAAAGTTCTTGTTAAATGTGTTGTAAAACTTAAACATTAAAAAGAACAACTTGTTTTATATTGATATATTCAACTTTAACAATGTCTAGCCTTTTTTTTTTAATATTAGAGGAGCTCTAATAATGATATGAATAATTAGGAACCAGTATTTTTTATATCACTCCTTATTTACAATAAATATTTTTTTATGTAACTTTTATTAACCTTTTCACTCTCTACTAGAAGTTGAAAACCAAGTCCTAACATCCTATCTCAAATATTACTAGTAACACTGATAAAAACTTTCCTTATATGTTGTACAATCTTAAACAATACAAATAACATGCATAGAACCTCCATAACGACTATGTTGGGTTCTCTAAGCACACATCACTTGGGAGGATGTGACTATCCTTGTTCTTAGTTTCTAACTATAAAAGCTTGTGAAACCACTAACTAACTTAAAACATCTTAGTCACCTTTAATCTACCACTCTCCATCATCCATTCTCTTTAGTCACATGATTGTCATATAATGTTACCATATAGTGTAAATAAACCAAGAATTAAGAGACAAAAATATAAGAGGTAATTAAATATGTCTTTTGCATTTTGAAAATGTAATTTTTGTAAAATTATCGAAATTAGTACTTCTTTAAAAAAAAAATACACATTTCAATAATTCAATATTTTGATTCATAACTTCATTATAAAAAGTTATAATACAATTGACAACTTTGATTTTTTTTTTTTTTTTTAATACGGAAGTCGTTACTTAAATAACTCGAATTTTTTTTTTCTTTTAAATTTTTGTATTTTATTATTATTATTATTATTATTATTATTATTATATACATTTTAATTATGAAAGCATAAATAAAATTTTAAAATATAAAATAATTTATAAAGTATTTATTAATATATAAATTAAAATTATTAATGTAATTAATTAAAGAATTATTTATTAATATATTTTGTACTTAATTTGAATTTGGTTTTACCCTGCTGTCTAGTGCTTTCGAGTTTCCTCTCCCTCCATCTCCGCTGCGTTTTCCGGCAATCCACCTTGGCTTCCCTGTTCCCGGTAAGTAGCTTTGTAGGTGGACTTCAATTCGTGATTATCCATTTAGGTGCTTTGTGATAACAGTTTAATTTAGGTGAAAATCGTTTGAATCCCCTAATTACAATCACTGAACCAATGTCTGAGGAGAAGATGAGTGAGAAGCCTTCCACTGAACCTCAACAGGTACTTCCATGGATCTTTCAACCTCACTTTTTTGCATTTTCCGATGTTTCTTTCTATTCTCTGAATATTTAAATTGTAAATGGTGTTCATGAACAAAGGAAACACACAGTCCCAATCTGGAGGACTGCTTGAAGCTGCTGAAAGGAGAGCGAGACGAACAGCGTCTTGCTGGGCTTCTTCTGGTAACCAAGTTCTGCAAAGCTGAGGATCACTCCTCTCTTCGGAGGGTCTATGATGCGGTTGGTCCTCGCTTTCTGTATCGCCTTCTCAGAACTGGTACTTGCTTCTTTCGTGCTCCTTCTCTTTTCATTTCTAATGTATTTTAACACTATTTTTAAAAAAAAAAAATTAGGTGTGGGAAGTGGTGTCAATGAGAATCGCGATGCATATTTACGCCTATCCATCACTGTTCTTGCTGCATTTTGTCGCGTTCCAGATATAGCTTCTTCGGAGGACATGGTTTCTAATATCCCACTTGTGTTAGAAGTCATATCCACCCAGTAATGATCTGCACTTGGTTTCATACACCTTATTTTGTCTTCAGCCAGTCCTTTTTTGTTTATTATTTAATCTCTTGTTTAGGTCTGGCTCATGTGTTCTTCAAGAATGCTATGAGTTTTTGTACTTGGTGTCCGCTGCTTCTGGAAATGGAATCACGAGATTTTGTGAATCTGGAGGCATCAAGGTACTAGCTTCTCAAATGAGTGTTCTGCAAGACGGTAAGATTTTGTTGTCTGCTGGTAATGCTTGCTTTCACCATACTGGAAAATAAGGGACTGAATGAAGCTATCAGTTGGTGTATTTTAATTTTTTATATTGCGTTAATTCACTAACACATTATGTACAAAAGTGAGAAATGGTAACTATTGGTAAACAGGGCCGTACTATTTATGTATAACTAGCTGTGTTTGAGGATATCAACAAGATATTGGTCCAGAATGCTGCATATCCTCAAGATAAATATTCTTTATCATTTTTTGTAGTAATTCTTATTTATAGTAACTACATTTGTAGTTTTTACATGTACACATCTACTAACATGGGAATTATAAACGTCTGCTCCTAATTGTTGTTTACGCATCATTATTCTCAAACACTGTGCAGGCTCATGTCTGATGGAATTATCTTTTAAACTTCTGCAATTGATTCTGGGTAGGATGTCCTTGGAAATAATCCAGAATAATGACATTTCAGTTATTGTAAGTGTGCTCTTAAATATTTCTATTTTATACTTAATTTGTTTTCATTTTGTTTAGTTAATCGTGCACCGTGTAAACATCTATAATGTACTCGGTGAAGCAATATTTTTGACACTTCTCTCTACAGGTGGCAGCAATAGCAAGGCAGTTTGCTGTTTTGCACAATTCCTTGAAATTCGAAGCTCTCCACTTGCTAAATGCCATTCTTACCTCAAAAGATTCAGTATGTGATTTTTTCTTACTCTGTTTTTCTTCAGTGGTTTTATGTAGTGATATTCTAGTATACTTGAAGATAAAATCTACTTAAATTGATATGGCACTGTAATTTGGTATATTTAGAGTCGTTGTTTATTTCCTGATATTTTATAAAATTACCCCTACATAAGAAATTAGATGCTGTTCTCCATATTCGAGTCATCACTCTGCAGTGTAAATCAAATGCATTTGCTTGTTAAAATATTTGGTTCATAATATAGAATATTTTCATATAAAGGGTCTATTTTGATTTGATGGTTTATTCTCCTTAGGAGACCAACATGTACAACCTGCCTTGTGAATGACCACAACTTTAAAAATTGAACTGATTTATTGGATTTCTTTTCATGACCTTCTTGGGTTCAAATCTATATATAACTTGAGAATAATAGGATATCTATTTTTATAATTTATGTATGTGCAACTTACTGCAAGTACTTCACATTTTCAGTCACAACTTCGTGATGCCTTACAATTACTTCCTCAAAATAGCTGGTCGCACAATATCCGTACTGGAATAATAGCTGTTCTGCAGAATCGTGTTGGTATGTTGAGACAATTTGCTTAATTATGTGCTGTGCTATTTTACCTGTTATTTCAGTTTCTCTTTCTGTGTTCCTTCATTAGGCTCTTTAAAGTTGTAATTTTAGCAATTGCCCCTCACCTGATAAAATTATGACATGGAATGTAACCAGGGAGAATGAACTCTTTAGAGTATTGAAAACCCCATGGACTGGGGAATTAAAATTTTAGGAATAATTCCCGGTGTTCAAGGATAAGAGTATCAGATCTGAGAGACTGTGAAGTCTATCGCAAAACACAACTAGGACATATGCACAGTTCCCTATTTTAATGATTGTTTATTGCCACATCAGCAAATCACATTAAAAGGAAATAAACCCGAATAAAAGTGCTAACATACGAAGCTATCAAGTATGAAATGAAAAAATAAAGTGCAAGTCACAGCATTTATAAATGACACCATATAAATGCTGTAACAAATTATATACTTGTTTGATCTTGAATCCTGAAAGGTTTTAAGTCAGTGAGCAGGCTTTGTTATGCCAAGAAACTGTTTATGGACTAACTCCTGTTCTCTAGTCTGGAGAGTTAGTTTTAGTAAGGTGGTTTGTTTGAAGGAAAGGTTGTGGATGAAAGGACACTTCTTCTTTGCTCTTTCACATGGATAATCTGAAGTTTTACAGAACTATCAGATGTCCTTATCTTACTGTACTGCATTATGTTTTTTTTTTTTAAGACAATAAAACACTAAGCTGTATGAAATGCTTGATTTATTATTCATGTACAGCTCCTGCTGAAAGGTTGCAGGCTCTCATTTTAGCTGAGTCTATGGTTTCCATGCATGGAGAAGATTGGTTGGTTAGCCAAGTAAACACAAATGATGCACAAGATCCAGCTGACATGTAAGCTGTGCTTGCTAATGTTAATTTTTTAGTACATCTGCATTGTGGGCGTCTTGCTTCATTTTCTCACCCCTTCACATTTTAGGTGCCTGTTGCTTGTCTTGGAGCAGTCAAGGGTTGAAATTGCTGTTCTTCTGAATGAGTTGGCATATTTAAAATATGAAGCCGCAAAGGATACTTCCACTACTGCTGAAGCAATTTTTTCAAAGCGACACAATGTGGCTGTTGCTTACTCTTTGGTTGAGAAGATAATAAAATTAATATCAAATGTTGAGGAAAATGATGGTATATTCAAAGAAACTCAATTCACTAAGCCTTTAAATTCTCTTTTTTTATTTTTATTTTAATGAAAATGTAACAAAGTTGAAAATGGTTCCTCTGCTATAATTCAGTCAACTTGGTCTATGAAAGAGGCTACATTGATGTGATATGACATTATGAAATAGTTATATGGATATTTTAGCACAGATGATGAATGTGGTTTCACATTTTGGGTTACAAAGTGATAACCAATACTGATAATAGGAAATCAAACAAGGAGTAAGAAAATTGCTGGAGATAAACATATGTATTATTTAGATGAAGAAGGTAATTCAAAGAAATTAAAGTTTCGTTGAGCCAAAGCTCTACAGAGAAAAAACCCTTTGCCCATAACTAACCGATGATCAAAAGATATCCCGCACTCTCTCCTTTCCATGCCCATTATAACTAAATTCACACATCACAAATCCTGCATTTCTTTCTGTCTGCTACCTCATCATTCATTCCCTGCCCCTTACTCCAAGTTTAGCTCTCCAAATTGTGGCCTTGGTCAGCTGTTGTGTTGCTGGAACTTTAGGGCCTAAGTTAACATTTAAGGTTCTATCATAAACAGTCATTTGAATACACATGTATGTATGTATGTATAAAAGATAAAGTTGGGCAGGAGGGGTTCTTCTCAATGCTTATCTGTCAAATGTGATGATTAGGTTGTCTAGTATTTTCAATGACAGTTTTATAATATGGGTGAGCATATGATGCAAGCTTTTAATTACATTTCAAATGATACTAAAAGATTTCAACAATAATGTAATTTTTAATTATACTGGTTTAGTTGTCTGTACTCCCATAACTACTATTGTCAATTGTAAACTATCTGGATACCATTTGAAAATTTGGATTTTATTTCTATTGTGATTTTGATTCCTTGGTAATGTGATACTCGTCTTGAGACCAGTGTTAACAGTGTTGGAAACATGTCTCTGTGGTTAGGTTCTTGTTAATTGTGTATAGTGCTTCTTCATCGTACTCTTTCTTTTACAGGAAACCTCCTTGATGAAGGCACATTAACAAAGGTGATTCACCAGCTGAACGAGACAATTGCTGTTGTACTAGAGTATTTGGAAGATGCAAAGGTAAAACTGATCATTAATTGCTTAATGTCATTTTAATTATTAGTGTTGTTAAGAGTCATTGTTGGCGTCAATTGTGGCCTACTCATGTACTTTGTTAGTGTACAACTCCTTTGTACTAAATAATTCCCTAGTAGTAACTATAGTAGAATATCTTTAATTGGCTGTAACTGCCTTGGTTAGACAGTCACAACTAACGTCCTTTAGTCTGTTGTAAGGGCGTTGGTTAAATAGTTATAACTATCTCCTCTCGATCTCGAGTCTGCTGTAGAATAAATACTTGTATAAACAGAGACTCATTATCTTTTGTACAATTCAATTTCATTAATACAAGTTGTTTTTCTCTTTAATATACTTTGTACTGCAGTCTTAAATATATACAGTCCATCCCATTATATTATGATTCTATTCTACTCTATTTACCCTGTTTACAAACTCATAGCAAATTATAATGGTGAAATCATACAGGAACATGGGCAAAAGAAAGGGGATGATTTACTTGCTTCGGTGCGAATTATTGGGAGGTATGATGTTTTACTGTTGCTTTCTTTCGAATTATTTTTTACTTTGACACTTGATGGATTACCAATGATTTATTTCAAATCATATCTGAAAGACATCTTTTATATATTAGTGTGGCATTTGTTGTCATAAAATTTTAACAATGATAGACTTTCTTAACCTGTATATTATTCATACTTTCACTGTCATGCCATTGCAGTGTATCAGGAAAGAAATTGCAAATTTAATTTATTTTCTAAAAGAAAATTGCAATTGTATAAATCATCTTAAGCTAATTTAGACAGTTGTTTGATCAATTTTCATCATGTGCCTTCATCTTATGCTAATTTGGATAGTTTTTGTTTCAGCTATCTTGCAGAAGCGCCCCTAGCATGCAAGGAGAAGGTTCAAGATCTTTTAGGGTATATGCTTTCCATTGAAGGTGAAGATGAACAAAGGTATCTTCAAAGATAATTATGGGCAAAAAAAATTCCTTTATGGTGGAGCATTTGCATAATTTAATTCTATGTTCCAGGCCCTTCTACTCTGTTTGCTTTCTTCTACCTATGCTGTCTCAAATTACTATGAACATTGAAGGATGCAAAGCTTTGGCTTCATGCAAAGGAATTGAGGCTGTAAGTTATTTTTTGGTTCCAATACTTTTATTTTTAAATTTAAAATTTCCATTTCTCCTTCCTCTTTTTTGATGTTCGTTTATTATTGCATTCACTTAAAGGTGATTCCTTATGATTAAATCAAGATTCTACGATTGCTTGTTGATGTATAGTTCTTTTTCATATTCTGACATTGCTTTCACATTTATTGCTGTTAAAAGATATGGTTTAAATTACGTTTAACAGGGAAATATGGTATGGTTTGATTACATCAAACAGCGGAATATCTAGAAAATATTTCTCATTATTAGTTGTTGATTTTGTTCCTTATTATTGTCATTCTTCTTTGTTATAAATAAGAGTACTCACATGCGCATAAGATGCACAGAGTGGTACAATCCCTGGTTACGTGCTTTGTCACTATTCCACTGCTGAGTTCTCTTAAAAAAATTGAAACTCTAATTAGTCACCTTTTCTAGTGTATTTAATTATGTTGTCTCTGATTTGTAGTTGCATTCACTGACTTTGTCACTTTGATTTGTAGTTGTCATTAATTGACTACCACTCTGAGTTCTTTATTTTTATCTTGGCTAAACAATAACCGCTTCAACATTTTTCTCTCCGACAACTGCGGCTTTCTTTGAGCATTTTTGCTCTAACAAATGCCATGCCTTGTGAGCATCTCTTCTTCTTGGCAGTTTCTGTGCTCTCAAGCATGTTTTCTCTTTGGCAGCCGTCATGTCTTCTGATCATTTTTTCTCCTCAGTAGCTGTCCTACTCTTCGAGCATTTTTGCTTACGCCATCCAAGCATTTTTTTTGCTCTCCGGCAGCTATTGCGTCCCTTGACCTCTAATTTGACCATGCAATCGGAGCCACCCTTCTCAAGGGACCACTACGATGCCTGACTCAAGGGCAACAACTTCCATGGGCCACAAGTTCCTCAAGATGTGATTTTTACACACTTGCACCAAATCAATGTGTGAAGCTTTGTCATTATAGACTTAGTTAGCTCTAGCAACTGATTGACTGATATGGTCACTAAGTCTATCAAGAAGTCTTGTGTTGATGACATTTGTAACAAACTTGATTCATATGATGCATGTGCACTAGCAACTGATTGACTGACATGTTCACTAAGTCTATCAAGAAGTCTTGTGTTGATGACATTTGTAACAAACTTAACTCATATGATACATGTGCACTAGCTTGAGGGAAAGTATATGATTTAATTATTAAATTGGGAAATATGATATATTTTGATTACATCAAATAAAGAAATATCTTAGAAAATATTGCTCGTCATTAGTTCTTGATTTTGTTCCTTTTTACCCTGTTTCTTCTTCATTACAAATAAGGGTACTCGTGTGTACAAGAATCAAGATACATATTTACAAGCAATTGCATTGACATCATTCGATAACAGTAGTAACTAAACAATTTTTCATTGTCTGGCTGCTAAATATATTGTGTCTATTTGCAGGTTTTAGATTGCTTCAATAAATTAGTTGGGTCAAATGCTTTTCTTGAGGATAATGGTTGCATCTTTTTGGCGTGTGATACAATAGTGAACCTACTATTGAAGGTGATTTTCTTATCATAATAATCAGCCTTATAATAATATATTGATTGTGCAAAATTTTGACACAAGTACCTTTATTGTAGAAAGACAAAGTGCATATGATGTTGGATGAGTCAGCTATTGTTCATCTTCTTAAAGCATTAGCTCATTGGTCAGGTACCAGACTTGTCAGCAACCCTTAAAATGAGTGTTTTCTCATGCATATTTAAAATGTGACATATGCTCTAATGCAAATTTAGTAGCATGTATGTATCTATTAAAGCAAGTGATTTATGTTTCTTGGGCTTGACTACCCTAGTACCTTGAAGCTTACTGCTAGATTTCAGTTCAGTTTTTGGCGTAAACGTGTAAGAATAGCATTAGGGTTAGAATCATGTACAAAATGCTGATAAACATCACACATGAAAATTTGAACCTAGTTGTGAGAGGACGTGAAGTTTTGTCCAGAAATGCAGTAAAACGAACAATTTTTTCATTACTTTACTGACATGGCAAATCAGCAAAGTGTAAAAGACAAGATAGACTAGGCATGTAATCTTTTTATGATCCACTAGTAAGGTGGGACTTGAGTTCCACACTCGAAGTATTTGATTATGCCTTTGAGCCCTCCGACTACAATGGCCAGCTTTGGTGTAGTGTGATTCTCCCAAGGTTCTTATCAATTAGTATGAGATTCTTCTACCATGTCTCAGCTGCAAACAAGTAGTTCAAGGGGTGATGCCAACATCGCAGTGCTCGCTTGTAACTAATCAAAAGAAAAGGGCACAACTTGCCCTCATGGGTGTGGGCATGGTGGGATTCTATGAAATATGGGACTTAAGTTCACATGTTGGAAGTATGAGATTTTGGTGAGATTTATAAGATTTTAGTCTCCAACTACCATGGTTAACTTTTGTGTGATAGTGACTGAGTTTATCTTCTATTGTTAATATATTATATCTTTTTGGGTGATATGGAATAGAATGAACAATGAGAGAAACTCATAATGTCGAAACTAGAAGTGTGAGAGAAGATAACTTTTGACAATTAAATCTCACAATGAAGAAAAAAACATAATATTCTTGAAAAGTAAAAACATACGAAGGGAATTGTTCGATCATGCTGAGATACAATATCAAATCTCCAACGGAAAGGAAAGTAATCTTGAACAAGATCTTGAAGATTGGGATTCGGAAAAACCTTCATCTCTTGATATTTCATACTGTCATGCTTGGTCCAGTGTTTATTGTGTGTGATCAGGCCCCATGAGAGAATTATGACTTTCAAAATTAGAGAATCCTAGTGAATGGGATGGGATGCTTAGAGACATTTCACCATGGAAATTTTGTGGATGTTGCTGACTGATCCTTGTACTGTAGATTGTATCTCTGACAAGTACCATTATTTGTTTATTACTTTATTCGTTAAATTGACAGTATGAAGTAAAGCATGTATCTTATCTCAACTTAGTTGCTGAAACATGGTTTGTAGATAACACTGATGAAATGTCAAGTATGATGATGGCTTCAAGCATTTGTGCACTGGTATTTGAATATACATCAGAAGAGGCTCTTTTGAATAGACCTGATTTCAACTATAGCACTCTTCGCAGTCTTTATGTGCTCATTGCAAGATGTCTGTCTTCATCGGAACAGGTGCATTGTGAATTCCCTTTCATTACTAATTGTAAATTTGTCCAAGTTGCATTGTTTATTCAGAAAATATTGCTGCAGTTGAACAACTTTGTAAGACTTAGCAATTTTTTTGTTTTATTTATTCCCTATTTATGTTTATGTTCACCAAATAGAACAACAGGCTGTGTAGCAATCTTTGTTGGATATGATCCTTTAACTATTGAACATCCTTGGTCTCTCTTTCTGTCCTTATTGTTTTTGTTAGAGATATGATTTGATTATGTTAAAGATATGGTTTGATTAAATTGAGAGATATGATATTTTTTTATAGGGAAATATTTTATCATATATTTCTCATTATTATATATAGATTTTAGTCCTTATTATTGTATCTCTCTTTATTATAAATAAGAATATTCGTGTGTGTACACAACACATGGAATTCATTATATTTCTTCGCGGTTTCTCTTTTCTAATATGGTTTTATGACATGTTTGTCACTATTCCTTTCAATAGTTTCATCACATCCCATGCCCTTTGTTTTCACTAGAATTGTACAAATTGCTGACATGTCTGTCTGCAGTAGTTAAAGAGTCACTACTGAAACCTTTTTCCTATCGAACATAGATGCAACTGCGTCATTACTTTGTGCCTTGAAATACAAAAATATTTTATATAATTTGTTCATCGCTCTGTAGTATTTACTCACCTATTAATTGGAAGTACCGAGACAGTAAAATTGTTCTAACTCTGATTCGAGATATCAAATGGATCATTGTTGGTCTTGGATTTATTTTGACTGTTTAATTTTAACTGAATTGTTATTCCTCTGTTCTGTTGAACTTGATCTATGCGTCTTGCATCTCATTTGCTACTACTGTATTATTTGTAAAAAACGTATGAAAAAAAAGTTAATATCAACTCCACCTACATAATACATATACATCTCATGCATTGATTTTGATACTATTTTGTTCGGTGTTGTCAAACCTACTAGTTTTGGGTGGGGTTCCGTGCTAACTCACGGGATTCCGTGCTAACACCTGATTGCTTGTTATAAGCTGTTGCAGGATACTAAAGAGGATATGGATCTTTCGGAGATTATTTCTTCTGGTGATTATGTTTACTGTAATGCTAGTTGTTAAAGCACTAAAGGCTTTTTGAGGTAGTTGCATTTTCTAACTCTCATTGTGCAGGCTTCTCTAGATGGGCTCATCGGTACCCCCGTATCAGAGAAGCTGTCAAGAACTGATTTTGATCATCGTAATCTGGATTTTCAACTTCCAAGGTAGCATTACTAAATTCACTGTCAAATATAGATGTATTTATGGGTTGAGTTTGGCTAAACACATGACCAGACCCAATCAAAATTGTACTGTCAGGTTGGATTGAGATTGTGCAATTTATCCTCCTAACACATGACCAGACCCAATCAAAATTGTACTGTCAGGTTAGATTGAGATTGTGCAATTTATCCTCCTAACAAACCAGTCAAACGGATTGGGTTGGATTAGATCAATAGAGTCGGAACAAAGTAATATGGTGTAATGTCCTATGTTTACTAATAGAGAGTTCTAGTATGATTATCGAACTTTAGGATAGAAACGAAGTAAAATTTCCAGTGAATCAAAAAGATGTAATAAACATCCCTCCAGCTTGGTCACCCAATCAAGTCCGAAGCGTAGATAATTTCAAACGTAAATCTTTTTATCTGAATTTAATGTAAGACAAAGTAAAATCTGTTGATACAGACAAAAACTACAGTACAGAGAAATAAGAGTGTTCGTACAACTCTGGGTGACTAGAGAACTGTGAATGTTTATACGAAGAAATCTGATTTTGAATGATTGAGAGTCTACGTGAACAAAAATGTTACGTTTTTTCAAAGGTTTTGTTTTTAACTTTAATGTATTTTATAAATAGTAATAATAAAATAATAATATGTCATATCATGGGTCAATGGGTTTAAAATTAAAACTCATGGCTCAACCCACATATAAACGGGTTTGAATGAGTTGAAATGGATTCAACTCAAACATTAAAATAAAAAAAACTCAATCCAAAATAATTGAAATAGTATGAGTCATTTCAAGTTTGTCGGTGACTGTACCAGTGAACACTTAAAATTTGTTTAGTTTGGTTTATTGAGCTTAATTTTAATTCATAAACATCTTTTACATTATTTTCTAACTGCTTCTTGTTTCAACATTAATTACCAGGTATTCTTTGTTAAGTGAAGTGATGATGTGCCAATACATGCAATTGGAAGAAGGGTTACCAGTGAGATGGGATAGGGTCTTCCGATCAAGAGAAATGTTTTGTTCATGAAAATCCATTGGTTAATCGATTTATATTAACAGATTTATTTATTAGAGATAAAAGGTGATATGTTAGGCTTCGTCTATTTGATTTTTCATGAATATTGATATATGATATCTTGTATGAAACTAGGGAGGCCTAAGAATTCGTAAAATAGTAAGTTGTGGATAAATTTTGGGATCTAATGAATTGTGAATTTCTCTTTTTAATAATATATATATATATATATATTGAAAATATTTTTAACTTTTAATTAGGTTTGAAATTTTTTTCATTAAAATTTAATTCACCAAGAAAATAAATACGTCTTCAAAGATTAAAAATAAAAAGTAAATTTTAAGGAAAAAACTAATTTGACACTACTGTTTATATTATATTTCTATTTGACATTTGATATTGTATTTTGTTAACAAAATATTATATATAAATAAAATAATAATATATATTAGTATTAAATGATATAAAAAATGAATAGTAATATCAAAATATTACTACTTAATTATAATTTACATATTTATTATTTTATTTTACACAATAATAATATATATTAGTATTAAATAGTGTAAAAAATGAATAGTAATATCAAAATATCACCTTCCAATCACAATTTACATATTTATTATTTTATTTTACAGTGTGTAGAGTATTAAATAATATGTAAAATTGTATTATCAAATCTTGATATAATAATCTTGGTTAAGATTTAAATTACAGATAATATGCAAAATTATAGTATTAAATCTTGATAGTAACTATTATGAGTATATTTAAATAAAATCGTACTAGGAGATCTTGAGTTAAGTATCTTGGATAGAATTCTATTAAGATCATGTATCCAAAGCTCCACTTGGTTTACAAGTGGATGAGAACAATCACCATAAGGTAAGGGGATTAGATGTTTAATTAAAAACATGCTTTTTATAATTGTAGCTAGAGACTAAGTAAAGGTAAGGAGGTAGATCTTTAATTACAATTACAAAGACAAAGTAAATGGAAACTGCTAATATATAAAACAAGGATTGAGGTACTTTGTATCTGAAACCAAGATGTATAACATTGAGTGTGTGCTTGTTGTTTAGAGCAAGAGATCGATAACAAAACTATGACTTCATTAAGAGTGATTTATTATAGAATAACTTAACAAAAGCTAATCATACTAAGAAAAAGTTACTGATTCTGAATGTGGTTTATGTACAGAAGAGTGCACAAGTCTAAGTCTATTCATTGTGATGCCATGAGAGAACAACATCTTGAAGGCCAAGTCTCCAATCATCCCAATGAAGGAGGTCAAAGTCAAGGGCACCATCAACCACTTTAACAGAGACAAGAAGCGAGTCAGACACAATCTCAAACACCTCAACGACCAAACGAACATTCCCCTTTCCCAACCCAATTGCACCGTTCTTCCCAACCTCAACCCTAAATCCTAACCTCTCCCCAACCTCCTTCACCTTCGCCTCCACCGTTCCCACGCTCTTCTCCGAACTGAACCTCTTCTCCCTCCGCCTCCCCTTCTCCGACGTCGTTTCGAACAGTCCTCGCAAGTCCAACCCCGACGACATCGATATTATGTCAAAAGCGTTCATCCCCAATTTGTAACCGTCGCAGCACTTCTTATACAAATCGGACTCCAAAACACTCTCCTCCAACACGTCACAGCAAACCGCTTTCGTATTCCTCAGCCATCTGTTCTCGAAAACTCGTTCCAGCGAAATTCGCGATTTAGGGTTAGGATCCAGCAATTGGTGGATTAGGCTGCGAGCGGATTTCGATATCCACTCCGGGAACTGGTAGTCGCGGCGGGAGATTCGCCGGCACATGGCCGGAATGTTCGAGTCGTCAAACGGGAGGTGGCCGGCAAGAAGGTTGTAGAGAATGACACCGCAGGACCAAGCGTCGGCCTTGGAACCGTCGTAGCCGACGCGGCGTAGGATCTCCGGCGCAGTGAAGGCCGGCGTGCCGCAGGCTGTGTGGAGGAGGTCATCGCGGAGGTGCTCCGGGAGCGCGGAGAGGCCGAAGTCGGAAACCTTGAGGTCGCCGGCGGCGTCTAGGAGGAGGTTCTGCGGCTTGAGGTCGCGGTGCGCGATGCCGTGGCGGTGGCAGAAGAGGAGCGCAGAGACGAGCTGAGAGAAGTAGCGCCGCGCCAGGGGCTCCGGAAGGCGGCCGCGACGGGAGAGCTTAGAGAAGAGCTCGCCGCCGCCTGCGTAGTCGACGACGAGGTAGATTTTGGTCTTTGTGGCGAGGACCTCGTGGATTTTGAGGATGTTTGGGTGGTTCTGGAGGCGGCGCATGGCGTCGATCTCGCGCACGATGCGAGGCTCCATGGCGGCGTCGACCGTCTTGGACTTGTCGATGGCCTTCACGGCCACCGTGGCGCCGTCCACGAGGGAGCGCGCCTGGTACACCTTGGCGAAGTTGCCGCGGCCAAGGAAGCGCGAGAGCTGGTACCTGCCGAGGATGGTGCGTGGTGGCGGCGACGCTTCCATTGTAGTGGAAATGAATCACCACGCCAACCAACGGTCACAGAGTGTGTTTCCCTTTTTATACACTTTTTTCTTTTTCCTTATTCCTTATTCCCATTCTACCCTTGCCTTTTGTTCCAAATGACAAAACCAAATACAAATTAAAGAAGCTTAATTAAAGTTTACATTAATTCTCTCAAACTTTTAACATATAAAACATTGCAAGTTCTTGTGTATCTTTTTATTTCCAGAACAAATCTTAATATCTGTTCCAGTATTGTGTATTAGAGAGTCTTTTTTTCATGGGGGTTCTGATTTAATTTTTTAGTAGGTTTGAAAAAATTAATTATAAGCATCAAATTAAATAAACTAGCTGTTTTTAATTATAAATATATTTTTGGTAAGAATTTAATGATAAGTATTAATTAATGTATTCTAAATATTATTATATGTATATTAAAATATTTATGCGACACACACTCTATGACCGTTGGTTTAAGGGAAAAAAAAAATACAGTATTTGTTGGGAGACAAGAAAGAGGATATTGAGAATAATTTATTTATGGGAAAAGTGTAATTTGTGAATGAAGTATATATAGTAGTGAATCATTAAAAAAAGATAGTTCATATATAAAGGTAGGAGAAAAAGAGAAAATATTGGAGGGAATTGTTTTTTATAAAATTTTCAATTTAAATATAATATTTTCACTAAATCTACCAAAACAAGTGATTCTCGGCGCATGACAGTATTAACAAAATTAAACGAGGGGAATTTTTCAAGTTATATATAATTTAAAAGAGTAATATTTATTCTATAGATCTATACATAATTTAAAAATTTAATATTCTATTTAATTGTACACTTAAATTTTAAATCAAACTATCATCATTTCACATATTTTATTATATAAATTATTTTACATATGTATATTTACATTTTTTTAAAGTAAGTCTTATTTTGTTCTGAAGTCTTTCTTTTTTTAACTCTTTTTTACGAGTATTTTAAGGTTTAACGTGTTCATTCAGTTAAGGGATGCATTATCTCTAATGTTTAATATTTGAGTAGTGTTTCATTGTTTTGGGATGATGTAAAACATTTTTAGGCTTTTGAACTTTTTTTAATGTATTTTTAAATGTTTTGTAATTTTAAGATTCTTCTTACTTGGTGAATAAGTAATTCTTTGGTAAGTAGAATTAATCCAAATTCTTTGTGGGTTTAAAATTGAGTTGTTGTGCTTTGCACTCAATGCATAAATTGGTGTATATTTGATGGTATATTGTTGGAATATAAAAGTGTTGAATTATTGTCATTTGTAAGTTTGTTAAATTGTGTTAAAATTGGTCATTAATGTTTCATTAACTCTTTTGAAAGTTTATATGAATTCAAAATGGTGTATTATATTTGGTTGATTTGGTTTTATGTGTTATATAATCATGTTTTGAATAATAGATGAAATTACGATCTTGATTCTAAACAAGATGAAAATTTAAGTTTAACACATGTTAGAATATATAAGAAGGGATGAATATTTCATTAGAGTAAATTTTGCAATCTACACAATTTATATTTATTAACATATGTCACTTGAGTGTTTAATTAGTTGCTTGATCCACACTTAAATAATAACTTTGATTTAAAGTACACAATACTCTCAAAATGTCTATATTTAGTTGCTTAAACAATAACACTAGTTGTTTAAATCATAATTTGTTATTTGAATAAGGAAAATGATAAAATGAATCATTTATCTTTAACAATCCTTTAATTTAAGTAAGTCTAATCGCTTAATCGATAGTATGATCATATTTTTCAGTGACTTATAGAACTTAATGTGTTATATATCATTTAAGTATTATTTGCATGCTTAAGTGACGGTAGTTAATTAGTGATATATTTGTTCCCCTGCAAATTTGGATGCTTAAACTTTTTATTAGTCACTAAATAAGAAAATTATCACATAAATTATCTTACCTATTTATTCATATAGCTCAAATGATTAGAAAATTTTGAAAAACTTTTTTATATAACTAGTTATGTGAATCGTTGATCAAATGATATATTGAAAGTTCAAACGATATTTTTCTATTTTTGCCTTCTGTTAGAATTTTAGTTATTGATTAATGATATAATTATTATTTCCGTTGCTTACATTTCCTTATGCCAATTTTTATTAAATTTTACTGAGTTGTAATTAAAGAGTATGATTGTTGATATGGTTGTGAATAATTTTTATATAATTTATACAGTAAGGCACCACTGTTTAGTATGATTATTAAGCTAAACAATTGATGAGATTTCAGATTTTATTAAAATATTAAAATCGTATAAACAAATCTATCAAGTCGTTTTGTATTGAATAGATTTCTAATATTAAATTACATTGAAAAATCATTAACGTTCGTTGTAAATAAAGTATATACTAAAAATAATATTTAATCTAATAAAGTAGTATGGTAATAGATAAAATGTGTGTTTATTGTTTAGGACTAGTGATACATATATTATAATTGTATTTTGACATGTAACAAGATAATTTTTTTAAGAATAAATGAGAAAAAATCGAAGATAGAAATTTTATAATATATACATATATAAGTGTATTTGATTTTGTTTTGTTATGTAAAGAGTAGATACACTTAAAATGAATATGATAGGAGGATATTAATATATATTATTTAATTTTATATTTATTTGGAGTATCTATTTTGAATAGAATTTTGGTTCGAGGTACATCACATGTGCAGGACCCTAAAGAAAAGAAAATTGGTGTGGAAAGTAGCATCCCTTATAAAGTCACGAGCCATTATAACTGCAAAGCTTATTAATAAAAGGTGGTTAATGAGTGATCAATACTGAAAATCAAAGGCACTTATTGAAGAAGGTTGATATGACAATTATTCTTTATACAACAAAGAAAAACAAACACTCTTTCTAAATTCTTTTTCTCACTAAAACAAAAGCTTAACTAATTAAGAAGACCCACCATTTTCTTTTCCTTTTCTTGCCTATGATTATTGGGTGTTCCAATTCATTGGGATGGACAACTTTATTTGTCAATTAATTTTAATTTATAAGGAAATTAATTTTATTTCAACAAAAGAAGAACTTGTCCAAACAAATTTACTAAATCTCCTTTTAAAGTAAATACGGTCTCTATTTTACATATTTTGCTTGAACGTAATCTATAGTGATGCACATTGTCAATTTTGTTTCGATCACGCTATCATTATATTTTTATCTCAAAAAGACATGAAGTAATTAAAAAATATATATTTATAAATAACTCTTCTCAGCTTGTATAGCATGCAGAACTTTATGACGCACCTAAACACAAAACAATGAGTGTTATTTTAGGTTAAGTATAAGAAAAAAGAATGTAGCAACCCTTTTTATTGGTTAGAAATTTGAAGTGGAGTGATAAAAAAAGACCTAGTCAATGATATCAACTAGCCAACCATCTAATTTCCACCAACATTCACAGATTCATTGTCTTTACTTTCTCTTTCTCTTCTTCATACTTTGAATATGGGTTGAGTAGTCAAACTTAAGAATGTTATAGTTTGTATCATTTTGAATCAAAAAGACAGAGGAGAAATAACACTTGTATTTCTTGTTCTCAAGTGTAACAATATATGACACTCCAACTCTTTTATTTTTAAATAGACAATCGTTTCCTAAACATTCAATTCTTTATATCATCTAATAAAGAGTATGTCGATTAAAATTTAAAATAAAATTATCAAAGAGTAAAGTTTTAAAATATAACAAAATGATGATTTAATTATTATCTATTCATAAAATGAAAAAGATATTGTCATTCAATTATAAAGTGTCATATAAGAATAAAAAATGTATATCTTTTTTGTAAAATTTTGTTTTAATATAAAAATCATAGATAATATATGGATAAATTTAGTAACATTATTTTATTTATATATTTTAATACAGAATAAAATAAAAAGTTTGAGTATTATTTATTGAAAACATTAATATTTAAAATGTTGTGGCAACTTATATATGACTTATATTTAAAAATAACATATGCTTATCACAAAACTGGTTAATGGAAATTTATAAAATAAAGTTTGTCATAAAAATAAAATTATTATTAGAAAATTTATTACTCTTGATGAGGGTATTTTATTGTCACAATATATGGTGACATGAAAATATTTGACACACGAAATTTTTGAAGAAATTAAAACGTGTAAAAAATGTAGGGCAAGAATAGTTTGAAAATGACAGTAACCATGACAAGTGTCGCATGAGACCAAAAGGAATGAATAGCATGCATGGTAGAAGAGAAGTGAAGAATAAGAGTTGAAAGAGTCCACAAACACAAACGTGGCAAGGAATCTGTGTGACAATGGTACATGCCATGAGGTGTCATCAATTTGTAGGTCATCGTCTACATCTCAGAGGGTACTCTCTGTAGGTTAATTGTCTTGCACCAACCATTATTGAGTACGTTAACACCTTCACTCACACAGTGCTTGCTAATGTCCAAAAACGAATCATGTGTCTGCTGAATTTGGTTTTTCTGCATTTTATGGTCCCAGAAATGCCACGTTACGTGACCCACTTTTGTGTGTGTGTTCAGTTTAATAATACTATGAATAAGAGCAACAAAAATATAACTATGAAGCTTCAACCCTCACACACCATGCCACCATGCATACCTGTGACGCCATAGTTTAAACCTTCATTTTTCTTTTCTCATCATTCTTTCGTCATGTCTCTGGTTTTAAGAATCATCCTTTAGGTTTTATTATCAGTAAGCCTGATTATCAAATCATTTTACATCTTTTGAAAAAAAAAATCTTATTGACGTTTAATATTTTAACCGTGAAAAAATTGATGACCCTGACATTAAGATTAATATATACGTGTTCAGTTGTGTATTGGTGTCTCGTCTTCTTCTCACTATCATCTATAATTGATTAATGTTATATATTTTTGTTGTGTCTTGTTATTTTGCTTTTGCCAATCATTTTCAAAATTTTGATATGCATCGTTCATTGAGGTTTGTAATATATTTTTAGCTCAAAGAGGAAGAACATGCAAAACCATCTATCAGCATGGTTGGAGTTTGAAATGAGTAAAATCGTAGAGTGCCACAATCCAATAATTGATATAGTTTCTAATGTGCCACGAGTATTCAAAATCAAGATCAGTCACTTTATATAATTCAATTATTGGGGAGAAGTCATTATTAACCTCTTAATTAATTAAAAACCTAAAACTTATATAGGAATATCACAAAGTTCTACTGATATATGAATATCATTTAAGAAAACCTACGAGGAGTGAATATATTTTTCTGATAATTAAATCATTCAATTTATAAAAAAAATATTTTTCTATTTTAAATTTTTTTATTTTTTATTTTTCATAATTTTTTAACTGAGCTTAATTTTTAATATGTTATTTTTAAATAAAAAGAGGGTTGCACTTTATTAAAAAATTAAAAAAATTTATTATTATTTAATTAAGAAATATAAAGGAAATTTCATTTTATTGATAATACAAAGGATAGTGTTTTTGAAAATGGGTTAGGATTTATTACAACTTAAAAACTTAGAGAGTGTGTGAGTATTATTGAATGTGTGATGAAGATATATAAGTATAAATTATTCTATAATTCAAATACCAGTTTATTAGTTATCTTATATCTTTCTGTAATGAAAATCATTCAATATTCTTAATTATTAGAACTGATCATAGATCATTACACATTTCATATATCGGCAAATAATTCTTTTACACGACTAATTAATAGAAAAATGTTTTACTGTCAAAACAGAAGAAAAACAAAATGGCTATGTTATAGAAGAGATCGAAGAGAAATAAAAAACCACAAACATAGATAACTAATCTTTGATAAGCCCTAGATTATATAAAACGTTAGTTCTTGCGGAGGCATGAAAATACAAAGAAAAATTATTAATAGTAAAAGAAAAGAGGAGATATTTCCAACAAGATGTCATAAGAGAAGTCCAATAGCACTTTTTTTTTACATCTATCTCTCGTTTCCAAGTTGTCTCTGTATTATTATTAAATTATGCTAAAATAGAGTTTAAACCATATTTATAAATTAAATCATATTTTAATTATAACATACAAATTATATTTAAAACAAAATATAAATATTAAAAATTCAAATTATTTTTTGAAAATTTTATTTTAGTTTATTAATATTTACAAAACTTAGCTAAAGTTATTATTATATACTTTGGTGAAGTAGGTCCACCATTCTTTCACAAATTAAAAGGGGAAAAATGAAACTTGCTTTTGCCATTTGGGGAGGACATTGTCCGTTAAAATAATTAATTCCAAACACATTAATTAAGGAAAGCGACATACAACCTTAGCTAGAAAACTGTTAACTCAATTATTTATTAGCCTTATTTTTGTTAGTTTCTTAATCATTATTTAATGCAATTATTTATTTGTCTCCTTGTTTTTTTCTCCTTTGGGCATTTGCCTTAATTAATTATTAATCCAGTTGTCTGGTGCTGCATGTCCATAATACATGATGGAGATCCATCGATCTTTGTAAAACCAACCAATTTTTACTTTGAAAATATTTTTTTAAAATTGAATTTATTAAATTATGCAAGTGACAATATTGTTATATAAATTTTCTGAAAAAATGATTTTAAAATAGTTATTTTATTTAAATGTAAACAATAATATATGAAAAGATAAAAGTATATTTTTCAAAATAATCGAAAGTTACAACTTTTGTATTCATAAAATCAGTTTATTAATTTCATAATTTATTTTACAAATTTAAGTTATCATTTCAAACTTACACTTGAAATTATAAACAGTATTATTATTTAGAAAACAAATAGATTTTAATAACTAAAAACCAATATTCTTAATTATCTTTTAAAGCAATTTAATTTGGTAATATTCAACTAAAACCATGATAATGTGTTGATTAATGTAACCAAACGTATGGTTTGTGCAAAGACCAAAAACCTGACCGTAAGCTTGATTGATGTAAGGAGAAGATATTTTTACTACTTTAAACCAATATATGTTTCTTAATTTGTATTGGAAGGTTGGATTAGTGGTTAGTGTAAAAGAATGTATAAAAATAAACCAATTATCAACGGAGTAATCATGATATATATTTTATTGATTTCTTTAACTGAAAACAAAGTGACACTTGCTTTATTTTATCATACAATAACCATTTGGTTAACAATAATTCAGACAAGCTGTCGAGTTTTATGACTTAAATTTTCTTTCCAATTAATTTAATTAATTATTTAACAATTAATTTAACTTTATGTTAAAAATTCATTAAATAAGAGTCAATTCTTCTTATTGTCCTTTATGTATATTATTAAATTTTGTGACATATAATTTATTTGATATAGTAATAATTTAAGTTATATATATAAAGTAGCATCTATATGTTTTATGCTAAGTGTTTGTATTATAAGTTAAGAATTTTAGTTATGTTTTTATTTTTTATTTTTCATTTATAAAATTATCATTATTTTGAATCTTTTTCCTGTTTCCAAAGATTTATTTAGAAAAATATAAAAAAGTCATTGTTTATATTGTGCTAAGTCACCTTCAAAAATGGTTTATATATATATAATAAAGATAACGGATTTGGTTCTTGCTTAATTAAACTAACTCCATGCACTTATTTATATTTTATATGGGATTTTATTTTATTAAAATAAAATAGCCAAGATTTTTATTTAAGGTGAGAAGAAAATCCAAAACTATAATTATTATTACGAAATTTTTTGGAATAGTTAAATCAAAACTTCTTATATTACTTATAAAATAAACAAATAAATTTAGAAACATATATTAAAGTAAGATTTGATTTGTGAACATTGAGAAAGTCTTCCTTATATCTTTATTAATCTTATAATATGAATATAAAATATATATTGATTACATGGGGCAGATTGGATGCTTTTTGGTAGAATAGGTCAAATATATATATGTACATATTTTTGTAATGGTTAAAATTAGTGAGAGTTTCAATGTTTAATTTTTAATTCTTTATTCATGACACTTATATGCATTAATAATATTTAATTAAATTATAAAAAACATATAAAATTACACAGAAATAATTAACTTAAATAAAGACATTTACTATGTAATCTGATCTTGGTCTTCATAAAAAAATTATATTCACACCTCAAAAATTTTAAATTATTAATTTTAGTTCTATAAAACGAGTAAGTTTTAGTTTTAATTTCTATAAACATTTTTATTTAGTTTTAATATCTTCAAAAATTAAAATTGCTCTTTTTAACTCTAAATTTCACGTTAAGATTGATAATAATAATAATAATATTAAACAATGCACCGTATAACTTGTTAGTTGAAAACAAATTTTAAACATTTTCAAAGATGAAAATCAAGAACTCTTTTTATAGTGACTAAAATATGCACATTTACAACCCCATGAAGAAGTTTTATTGATCAGTTAAAACACTTCATTTTCTAGTCATATAATAATCCATCAACTGTTATTATAATCAAGAAAAATTATTAATTGTCTTTACATAAAAGTCTCTTTAAGAGATAGATGAAAAATAATAGCTTACTTAAAATTTGTGATGGAGATGCCGAATAGAACAAATGATGATTTCAATGTCCATAGAAACAAATTTTCCTTAAATTGTTTAGTGGTCTATATAATAAATAATCACTTGTTTTATTACATCTAACCATTTTAAAATTTACTCTTATTGTACTGAATACAATGTAATTAGGTATATTTTATAAGAAAAAGGTGTATTATTTAATAGTTTGATAATACACTGTTGACGCATTTATTATCCATTAATCAGCTTTCGTTTTGCTTAATTTTTTTGAAGTGTCATATAAAATGAAGCAAAGCTTTCTTTAAAATGGACGACTATGAGTACTAAGTTTTTATTAGCGTGACATTTGACGTAGGAAATATTGAATACTTCTGAGAAACTGTGATATTATGAAAATACAACTTTCATATTTTATGAAATGAAACAACAATTATTTCATATATAAAAAGAGTTAGCTAATTATATATTTGAGTGTTAAGTTTGTTGCGATACTAATGTTCTAAAGATGACACGACTTGGATTTTTTTTTTTTTCTTCTTCTCTTTTCGAAGAGTTGGATCTTATGAGCTTGGTGCTTCCCTTGTTCATAAATATTATTTTGTTTTTCTTTGCAATTTTATTTTTTTTTCTTAAATTGTCTACTTTTAATCTCTTTAGTTTTGAAATATACTATATTTTATTCTCTAAATTATATAAACAGTGTTGCATAGAGGAAAAAACAAGTGACTTATTAATGGTAATTTTTTTACACTTTGCAAATTAAACACTTAAATGACATTTGAAAGACCAAAAAACATATATTTTTAAAAAGATAAAAAAAAAAAAAAAAAAAAAAAAAAAAATAAAAAAAAAAACTAAAACTAAAAAATTTTAAAAAAAAAAAATTTATTAAAAAAAAAAAAAAACAAATTT
>Ga0099824_1000514_pt1 | contig 46296 bp, 28 predicted proteins | sample SiratrowhiteBW_FD_76837 | JGI IMG/M metagenome (GOLD analysis project Ga0099824, IMG submission 76837) | Root nodule microbial communities of legume samples collected from California, USA - Siratro white BW | ecosystem: Host-associated > Plants > Roots > Nodule | place: USA: California... | reverse complement strand
GATATCTTTACCTTTCACACACAAAAATCCCTCTCTCACCAAACGACTATCTCTCCTATATCTATACCCCCCCTAAAATATATATATATATATATATATATATATATATATATATATATATATGACTTTCTCTTAAGGTAAGCCCCATGTAACTAAGTGCTTTTATTTTTAAACTTCTTTCAATAATACACTTTCCAACCCCTCTCATTGTTTGTCCATGACATTTTAATTTATAACCTTAGCAATCTCATCTCGCTCACCTACCTGGTATTATTATCCATGCTCTCCCAAAATCAATTTGTTGCTAAAAAGAAATGTTTATTTGGGGAGACGTCGGTGGAGTATCGTGCGCATACCATTTCTGTTTTGGGTGTAGAGATGGATCCTTCCAAGATCCAAGCAGCTTTTGGTTGGCCACTTAAGGATGTTACAGAAGTGTGGGGTTTTCTAGGGCTTACTACTGGTTATTTTAGGCGTTTCATCAAAGACTATGGGAAGACTGCTTTGACCCTCGCATTCATTGACTAAGAAAGGCGATTTCAAATGGGATGATGAGACTCAATGGGCTCTCCTATGTCTTAAAAGTTGTCCTGCCTCAGTTAGGAGTGGCAAAATGAGTTCAAACCTGGGAGCCAAGCTGACTCACTAAGGGTTCGAGCCGGATTAGGTTGAAAACAATACATTTATTTTTAATATGGATTAAAATGAACCCAGCTCACTTAACTTTAACGGGTTCAATCGGGGTCAGAGGTAGGTTGTCCTATAACCGTTTTCTCTGAATTATGAATTCTCTCGCTGAACTCAACTATATTTTTTCATACATACAGAAGCGGGTGCTGACACTCTTAACCCCGCCAAATACTAACACTTGTCAGAGTGACACTTATTTCTGTTCAATATTATGAATTTGTACATCTGTTAACCAATTAGAAATTATGCTAGGTATGACTTATGTAATCAGAGATTGTATAAAGTCTTTACACTATTGAGTCAAATAGTTTTTACTAGTCAATTTGTAATGCTATTGCACCAACATTGTAGGGGGAAGCTTAGCAGTGCAGATATTTGGAGGTTCAAGTGTTTCGGATAAAGAACAAAAACGAACTAAGAAAGGTGACAGCCTAATGATTTCTGACAAAAATAATGGTTTGTCTACATCTACGGTAATGGTTAGATCCAGGACGGATGTCTCTGATATTTTGAAGTAGTATCCTTCATCACTTTCATCTATATATTTTTGGTTGACTTGATTCATCCTATCATGACCCAGCTATAATAATCATTTAACATAATGATAATTATTCTTAGATGTAATGTTCTAACTTTTAAAGCTGATTATGGAAATGAGAGTAAAAGAGCTGGGTAAAGATTTTATATATATATATAAAACTATGTATATGACATAATTAAATAATTATATTTATATGGGTTTGTGTATGGAGAAAATAGGTATTATAAAATCCATTATGCATATATTTATTTTAATTTGGTATGACCGTGTGGCGGGTTTGACTTCTTTTCCTAGACAGGGTAGATTAGGCTTTTAAAGAGAGCTTAAAATTTTAATACCCAATTATATCATTGGTGGGTTTTATTGGATTCGAAAAAAATTATTAAAAATTGGCAAATTTGTTTTGATAAAGAATTTAAAACGCTTTAAGAAAAAATGTTATTTGGATTGGAAACTTTGAAGTAAATTGAAATTATTAAAGTTATTAGACTAGTTCGATTAGTGAAAATTATAAAATTTCAAATTTCACTTAACAAGAATGAAAGTCGGTATACCCTTTTTCTCTTTCATATTATACATTCTCTTCATATTTCGGTTAGGATATTTTCACTGACGATGGAATGTCAAGTGCGATAGGGAGTTTGGTCGAAATTAAGGTGGTGTTTATTCGATCTTGGTTGGAATTTCATAAACTCAGTGCACATAAGGCAATGTTGACAACTTCGATGAAATTGTGAACTTGGTTGAGGCTAGGTATTAGTTCAACATGGGTGTCATATGTTTAACTTTGATAGGAATATGGAGTGCACATAAGGCAATGTTGACAACTTCGATGAAATTGTGAATTTGGAGGCTAGGTATTAGTTCAACTTGGGTGTCATATGTTTAACTTTGATAGGAATATTGACTTTCTCTCAATTGAACATTTGTTCAGGATAGCTTGACAGGTATGACTCTGAATAGATATATTGATACATACTTTGAATCAACTCAGATTTGCTCGTGAAAAGACTTAGTGGATGTATTTTTAAAACATAAGTATAATGTTGACATGGCACCTAATAGGTTGCAACTTCAGAACATAACCAAAAGAGTATGAGAACTTCAAGGAATATGTCTAATGGTAGAGAGAGGTAGCTGCACAGGTAGAGCCACCTCTACATGATAAAGAAATGATGACCATGTTCATAAACACATTGCAATTGTCCTTTTATGAACATGTGATGAATAATGTCTCTTTCTATTTTGCTGATATTGTCATTATTGGCGAAAGAATTGAGCTCGATCTGAAAAGTGGAAAAATCGCACATGGCCCATCTGCGGTCATGAATTCCAAAAAGTTCGGATTCAATTATGGAAAGAAAAAGGAAGGAGAAGTCCAAACGGCATCAACAACCACTCCTTATTGGGGAGGTCATACCCTTCCTCGCTATAGACAAAATTATCAAATGTCTTCGTCCCAGTTCCCATATGTTGCCAATACCATGTTATCATACCAACAAGGTCCATTCCAGCATAAGATTTCATATCAAGCACCACTTGAGCCAAATAATACTTATCAACCCAAGCAAGGTTGGAAAAGTGAAGCAGATTTAAATTCCAAACAAGGTATGGGTCAAGGATCGACTTCAAAATGAAGTTTTGCTCAACAAAAGATTTCGTTCACTTTACTTCTATCCCTATGACATATACAAAACTCTTTCCAAACCTCTTTCGTAATGGTTTAGTTGTAGTGTATCCTCCAAAGCCCTTACAGCCATCGTACCCTAATGATGCAAATACTAAATGCAATTTTCATGGCGGGGTTTGTTGGTCATTCCATCGAAAAATGTCTACCTTTTTAATACAAGGTACAATCTTTGATTAACTTTGGATGGTTGACTTTTCAAGAAGAAAAACCAAGTATAGAAAGCAAGTATACAAAGGCCTCAACAAATGCTATTATAAGAGAAGAGGGACATTGTTTGGTAAGAGAGGTTAACAAGATTTAGAGTTCCATAAGAGACATATTCATTACACTTTGCCGAGTTAGTTTGTTGAAGCTTGGCTACAATCAAGAAGACATGTGTCGTTTTTGCTCAATTGCCCAACATTTTATTAAAGAATGTATTGAATTTAAATGATTTTTGCAAGATTTGATTGATAGACATATCATACAATGTTATTGTCAAAATAAAGTGGAAGAGGTGTTTGCACAAACAGGAGAGGAGCTAATTTTGCCTAAGTCGAAGCCTTTAGTGATACAGTTCACTAAGCCTTCAAGCATAACACAAGGGCGACAACCTGTTGTGATACAAACCCTTTTCCCTTTCCCTTATAAAAACAAGAATGCAGTTCCCTAGAAATACGAAGTTCATGTACTGAGGGGTGAGGAGAAAGATAAAGAAACAGATAAGACCCCTAATAGTGATAAGACTATCAATAACATTGCTGGCATAGGAGGTGGTCGCCTTTTTGCACTACAAGATTTAAGAAATGAAGGGAACTACAAAGGGAGATCTAGAGATGAAGTAATAATTGACAGAGCAAAATCCTTCTTGAAAGAAGAAGCCCCGTAGGTTGATGAAGAACCTGAAGAAAGTGAAAAAAGAGAAAAGAAGGAAGTATATGACGAGAAGGCGTGTGAATTTTTGAAATTCATTCATACAATTGTCTACCACTTTATATTCCTCGTTTTTGTCAAGAACTCCTTCATAAATTTTGCATATATGGGTATTTTCTCTAAGACTCCAATAAAAGAGATATTAATACGCAGTTGTTTCAAAATTTCCTTAAATATAAGGAATTGTCTTCTTGTGTCCTTCTTGGAAGGTGCAAAAGGATAAGGGAGCTTATTTAAAAATGAGACTCTAACCTCCTATTCTTTCTCTTTTTTTTTTCATTATTTTTCTCTTCCTCTACTGTAGTTTCCACAATGAATTTTTCTCTCTCTTTCTCATTCATCTTATCTTTATCACCCTCATTTTTTTTCTTTCTTACTCAACTCAACTTCATTCCCACTTCTAGTGACAATTGCCTTACATTGCTCCTTGTGTTTGACTTGGGTGTTTGTAGAGAACGACCCACCATTATGGTTTGCCATTTGCTTAGCTAATTGACCCACTTGAACCTCTAAATTCTTTATTGATGCATTTATATTTTTCTGATTATGGAGAGATAATTGCATGAATTGTTGAAAAGTTTCTTCAATCTTATTAAGTCATTTATACAATGGTGGGTGTTGTTGGTGGGATCCACTTCCCGATGTTCTGTCTTGCTTTCCACTTAAACTGTCTCCATCATTGATTGAAGAATTACGAAAAGGATTATTGGGGAACTATGACCTTCCTTGATTCCCTGTGTAATTTACTTATGCACTTTGGGAACCACTAGGCATTTGGCAATAGCCATTAGAATGATTACCTCCACAAAAGTCACACCTCAATATTGGTTGAGTGAGAATTGATGCAGAGGTAATTTAGAGATCTATTGATTCAAAACCTCTATTTGCTGGTATAAAAGTGTGTTGAGCTAAAAGGATATTTTGAGAATTCAACTCTAGTACTCCCCTTTTTTGGGCCTATGTCCTCTTATGTTTGCCTTGGATGTCAGTAGAAGCCATAGATTCAATAATAATATTGGCTTTCTCAGGAGTTTTCAACAATACTAAACTACCAAAAGAGGCATATAGAATCATCTTAGTTCGCAGTTAGAGTCCATTATAAAACATCTACACTTGTATCTCTTCTTCAAACCCATGGTTAGGGCACATTCTCAACAAAACTTTATATCTCTATTAGACTTCACACAATGGTTCATCAATCCCTTGCACAAAAGTGGCTATGAATGTGTTTTGCCTTAGTACTTTAGATGGAGGGAAGAATCGAGACAAGAATCTAGTTTTCACATCCTTCCAATTGGTTAAGCTTTGGTTAGGTCACGATTGAAGCCAAGCCTTAGCCTTTCCAACTAGAGAGAATGGAAATAATCTCAATAGCAATATCTCCTCATCATTCCATGCACACAACTCATAAAATGTGTATAAATGAGAATGTGGGTCTTCATGATCCATGCCTGCAAATTGGTGAGAACTGATAACCTATATGAGAATAGGCTTTATCTCGACAATTTTTTTTTCATTGTGGGTCTCACAATGCTGGAGAATTCTCTAAAACTCATCTACATGATTGAGTCCCCTATGGTTTTCCTATGATTCTGTTGTTGATTCTAAACTTGATTCTTGTGTGTCATCTCTTTTGGAATGGAGGAAGATCAAGGAACAACTTGCTGAAATCTAGTTCCTTGTATCAAACATGATTCTTTTTACAGTCCTTTCAATCTCTGGATGTATAGTAAAGGTTACGAACATACTGTCCTTTTGGTGCGATTGAAACCTTGCATGCACAAAAACACACAAAGACCTAGAACCACAATTTAATCCAAATAAATAAAATTAAAAATTAAAAAAATTTAAGAAAACTAAAAATAAAAAATGAGTCTAAAAAAAATTATAAAAGAAAAATTGTTACGTATTGGAACACAAGTCCCTAACAATGTCGCAAAAGACTTGTTAGCCTATTTTTTTCGCTTTCAATGACAAATTCACTACTCAGAAATGTAACAAGTAATAAATATCGTTCTTTCTCAAAGGACTTATACAATACATAAAAATATTCACAATTATAATAAAATTAAACCAAAGAACAATTTCATAGTTTCAACTTATGTGTGAGAAAATAAATTATGCAAAAACAAATTAAGTATTTTTATAGATTTTTGTCAAATCTTAGATTGTAGAAAAAGGTTAAGGATCATGAGATGAAATTGTTAGGGTTAGAATTCATCATACCTCAATCTTATGTATAAAAACAATTACCTTCTTTTCTCTCAAATGCCAATGTCAACCCACAATAATACCCAAATCCTAATTCTTTAGGTGAATGAGCCTAAGCTTTCCAATTAACCACCAATTCATTGATCAATTATATGGAAAAGACTTTCTTTTGCCACAAAGGTTTAAGACAAGAAATGAAACATGATCTATTGTTAGACACAAGATTTCATTAGGTATTTTAATTCAGATTCTGATTATAAATGATATTTCCTGATACCCTAAAAATCAATTATCAAGTTATGAATAAACACCACAAGCATTAAGCAAAGAATCAAAATACTGATGTTGAAACATATAAAACCAATATTGATTACATGAGAGTTTGGTAGGTTACATCTAACTCCAACAACAATGGATTTAGTTCCTCATGAGAACCCTAAACATACAAGATGAACAATGGAAGACAAAGATGATTTCACAAAGAAACCCTAAAGTTGTCACCCAAGACTAACTCTTTTTCTCTTTTGGCTCTGTATGTTTAACCATAACAGAGACAACTCTTAAATACAATTTTTACGATGATCACACCCGACCCAACTTCGGTGGTGCCAGGCTCAGCTTTCCTTGTAGGGGCCCATAACCCAAATGGCACTCGACTCAACACCTTCGTTGCATCAACTTCTCTTTTATGCATTATCCTCGTTTATTGGCTCCAATCCTATTCCTCTTAATCCAATGCTTCTTGTTCATTTTTTATGAAAAATAAGAGAAATTAGTATAAATTTTTATTCTCAGTAATCAATTATTAACAAAAACATAATAAAATAAAGAAATAAACAAGGTTCAGGTTTATAAAGAGTTGATTTCATTATAAAAATTGGTCTCAAAATATGATAAAAATAAATGTTACCAATGACCCCTGATCCAACTGCAATCAAAATTTAGCAAAAGTAGCCTAAGCCTTTTTGCAATTAATCATACACAACTGGAACAACCTGACAAACATTAGAAGGAGCAAACATATTAGCCTTGTCGAGGGTTTGCAAACTAGAAACACCATCAACACCAATAACACTAGCCAAAACCTGAACCTGCACAACAATGTCAACCTTTGCAGAACGAATCTCAACAAACTGATTGAGATGAAGGACATGAGGAGTAACAGACACCCTTTGCAAAAACCACACCCAAGGAACTTCCTTATCTAGGCCATTTAAACCTTCAACAAAATTGACATCATCCTTAAGACAATGGAAGACATTTTTAAGCACTAAATCATTGCAACAATAATATTTTTATCAGCCACATAAACAACAAAAGATTTGTCTTTACTCCCTTGTATAGGACTAGGGTCCAAGGGAGCATTCCAACAAAACTATCAGACTCGTCTTCTTCACAAACAAAATTATTACCAGAATCACCCACTTGATTTGCAGTAGCTTTCACATTATCCAAAGAGACAACAGATTGCTTGGCCATATAATCATATTTGAAATCTTTTTGCCTAGCAATAACATTCAATTTTTTTTATCTTTATTAATACTTAAATACACACATTAAAGAGGAATGATAAAATATTTAAATAAAACATGCATATTTTAAATTTAAGCCTCATTATAAAAGTTATAATACATATTGTTGGATTGAGCACTTACCACTAAGCCAAAAGTTATAGCCATTAGTTAGGGTGTAACTCCATCTACTTAAGAGTGTAGCAACCCAACCACCATGATTCAATTGTGACTTGGGAATCGAACTCGTTACCTTCCTCTAATACCAATTGTTGGATCGAACGCTTACCACTAGGCCAAAAGTTATAGTCATTAGTCAGGATGTAACTCTTTTCACTTAAGAACGTAGCGGTCTAAGTACCAAGATTTGATTGTGACTCGATCTACCTAGTCTCTACCACGAGGCAATTGATGTCATCTGTAAGACATATATATGTTTTAATAAAATACTTTTAAATATTTTTATTATAATAGTTTTCTTTGCTTTTTAATATAATTATTAAAATTTTATGAAATAATTTTATTCATGTGCCTAAAGATCAATTAAACTTAAGTCTATTTTGGTCATGTGTTAAATGGTTCGAGAAACAAGGTCAATTTTAGTTTATGTTACAATTTTTATCTAATCTATTTTGCAAGTTTTTTAGGTTTGCCATAAAGCCCAATTTTATTATGAGAGTTGTACTCCTAACCTAAAGTCTACAACAATTACAATCCTATGTTTTTATACATTTAATTTTCTCTCTCCATTAATGTTAAAAAACACATACAAAAGAAGTAAAAAAAAAAAAGTCAAGAAAATAAAGGAAATATAAAATAGAATAGTCATGAATATTTTTTTTAAAAAAAAGAAAAACAAGAACAAGATGAAAAAGATTTAGGAAAATGGAAGGCATGTTGGTATGGAAGAAAACCTCAAGTCTCAAGTGATGATATTTTGATGATAAAGATATAAGATGAAGATGTTGTAGATGTTTTAAAGTGAATCAACTATTGAAATTTTACAAGAGTTTATTCCAAGATTGAATTGTTTAGACTGGATGTAGGATCTTGTTGATTTGAATCAATATGAAATCCTTTGTTCAATCTTTTCTAGTTTATTTTTTTTAAGTGTACTGCGATTCATTCTTGTATCAATCTTGCTTCCATATAATTACATTTAGTTCTTTTAGTCTTGAAAGAGTTTTGTAAAGAACTTAAAAAAGAGAGATTTTTATGAAAAAGATTTGAACATCAATTCGCCCTCAATTTTGGTTTAAAAAAGTCATCCATTCTTTCATAATAGGACACACAACTTGAAGGTGCTTAGTTTTTTTCAAATGTCATGAAGAATTTTTGCTTGACTCCTAGAAAATTAAGACAAAACTCTGGGACATAAAATATCTTAAACTATTCCAAATTTTTATGTATTAAAAAAAGTAGTTTACAATGAAAGGGAATGATTATATATAGTCATTTATGTTTCCCTTCACCGAATTACATTACCAATTAAATGGGGAAAAATTAAAAACTTTAAATTTAAATTTCTTAGATCTATATCAATGGTCAAGATTAATCTCACACTTTTCATGTTGGTGGCATACCTTCCATACTTGTGTCATACTTTCATGTTTCTCCTTTCCTTGGTTGAACTTGCAACTCTTCTTTTGAGCTTGATTGAATTTCAATTAAAGCTCAATTACAATGTAAACTACAATTACTGTTTACATTTATGTCAAAAATAGGAAATAACAAAAGAAGCGATGGTTGAATTATGTTTTTTCAAAATTTGTAGTTTGTCGCTTACATCATCTTACTATGCTCGGTCAAACGATATGTAGGTGAATATACTATGATATTCTACTTTAACTTTTTCTTTTTCTTTAGTTAGACAAACAGTTATAAGATGTAATGTAAAAAATTAATGAAAGAAAAGTTACTCAGTATTTTTATATTGGTTATGATTACACAAACTATGCCTAATTCTTGACCAACCTACCAAGTTTAACTAGGTACTATCATTGAGAAGTACAATACAATATTATTTTCGAAGCCACTCTTGACTCAATGCAATATTCTTTCTCAAGCCACTCTTGGCTCAGTGTAGTATTCTTTTACAAGTCACTATTGATTCAACAGATAGCAGTTTTCGCTAACTAGAGAGAGTAATGTTTTTCTATGTATACGAGGTTTAAGCTCTCTCTACTAGTTTGTTAGAATGAACACATATATGTTCTTACAAAGCTTTTAGGGAACAAAGAAATTTCAGCAGAGTGTAGCATTTTCAAATTATGACCCTTTTCTTATTCTTCTCTTCAAAACAAGTCTTTAAATAGGCTTAAGAAAAATAGTCGTTCCATTCCCTTTTGTAGCCATTGAGTAACTTTGAACTCTCTTCATTGTCTTCTTCTTTTGTTATAATTTGAAGATTATGTTGAGAAACATTAAATGCATGACATGTAACATTAATAGTTTCTTCACACAATCTCTCTAATAATTGGTAGTATTTATTTACTTTGGTAGCATAACCTTTTACATCAAACAATGGTAAAAGTGCATATCTAATAAGATAGATAGCTGAGCTCGAGTTAAAAATAGTTTGTGTCAGGAGAGTTGACAGATATTGTTGCTTTTGCTAAAAAATCAAGAGATATTTAAATGGTGCTTTGTTTTGGCATGATTCGACAAACTTTAAGCTTCAAAAATATTATTTAATTCTTATCAACTCATGATCTTTGATTATACTCATTTGGTCTTCAATCTTCAAGTATCACACGTTGTGGTTAGTCAATATAGTGCTCTAATCATCTATTAGATTATGTACTTATATGATCTGATCTTTCGTCTTATAAGACAACTACATATCTTATTAGTTTAATCACTTAATTGAAAATATAGAGTGTAGGACTTTTTTTCTAATAATTTATAATTACAAATAATTAAAAAATTAAAAGAGTTTAAAAGTATTTTTTTGGCATAAAATTTTTATGATTTTTTTCAATAATTCTTGTATATTTTTATTCTTTTTGCACTTATTCATCATGCACTCATAACATCATTTTTTTTTACTTTTGCCTTTGGTCATTAGCATAAGGAGAAAACACTTTTCTTTCAACTTACTTTATTCCCTTCTATGTATAGTAACTATATTTTAATATTTATCATATATGTGATTATTTTAATATTTATTTATATTTATTTTAAATTTAATTAAATTTGCTCATAATTTATCATCGTGTGCATTTACGTAGTTTTTAAGTTTCGGTTGGTGTCCTTTCAATCTTTTCAAATTGTTTTTATGTATATTTTATTAGATTCTACATGTAATTGGTAGTGCAAACACAAGAATCTCTTTTGGGGCAGTGATGCTTGTAACAAAATTAAGCTGTATAACCCACTTTTATTGTCTTACTGTTCCATATGACTAGACTAGATTGTCTAATCATTTAAAATAAAAGTGAACGTATTATTATCTATTTATTTAATTATATGAATCATTAAATTTAATTTAATGAAAATAAAAAATGGACGAATTATTATCTATTTATTTAACTATATAAATCATTAACTTCAATCGTAAGTTTCTTTAAATATTACACGTATTTGAATTAAATTTTATGTGAAGAAACTCCATAGATTTCTTATGAATGAAAGGATTAAGTCATATTATTGGCAGCATCTCTGATACTATTCAAGCCTAGCCAGAATCTGAAAAAGTAAAATGCTTCAGCCATGGTGCGACAGTACATAACAAAGCATATATCCCATTAACAACTAACCAATAAACTATGTCAAAATCATATAACTTTTAATTCACCATTGAAATTTTTTCTTCTATTTTTTTTTCTCCATTTCCTTTCCCCAATTACCCCTACCTCTCTCCCAATGTTGAATTTGTACAATTGACTCAAACTCTAAATATGCAGTAGTAGAGAAGCTTAACATGCGTTGCATGTATGCCACACAAAATCATTTCAGAGAGGACAATTGGTTACTAGAAGTTCAATATATATAAGCAAAAAGTTAGTTACAATTTTTTGGGAAGAATATTTTAATCAATTTTTTTATAATAAGCATGATTACAAAACTAAATAATTTTTTAATGACATGCATATATAGTTTTACCAAATAACTTATCTGTTTTAAATATCTTTATTTTTCTGTATGTCGTCTATATATAAAAGTACATTCAAAACAATGTATTATACTATTAAAAACCGATTCAATTAGATTAAAACCAATGCAAGAAAATAATTTATACTTAACATTCTTTATATGTTTACCTCAACACAAATATATCATTATGCAGAACATATCTACACTAGAAAGAGGAAATATGATTCCATATATATATATATAATGAGTGAATGAAAGAAGAAAAAATATATTGTTACAACAATTATTAGAAGCCTGACAAGATTGACCATCTTACTCAAGAGAATAAACAATCCTTTTATTTCTTTTGAATGTATTTCCTACTATTTAATTCTTGTAAATTTAGGTGAAAATAGTAATATTTAGAATAGGTTTTAGTTAGACTCTTCTCAAGTTCAAATGAAATCACTTGAGACGAAAAACAAAGGAAACAAAGGAGGGCATGAAGAAAGGAAAACAAGGTGCATCATTCAAGCTTAAATTGAAGCTACAAACTCTCAGCAATGAGTTACAAAAATAATGAAAAACATGTTTATAGGAAGGCAAAAAAATGAGAGTATCAAAAGAAGTATTAATAGTACATTTAGTTTTATAGTGACAATATTAATCACAAATATAACAAGTAATAAATATATTATTATTTTTTAAGGAATTTGTATAATATAATAATAGTTATAATTATAATAAAATTAGATTAAAAAACAATTCCATAATTTAGATTAATGTGTAGAAAATTTAAAATATTTATAAGATTGTTATCAATAATTGAAATGCAGAAAAAGGAAATATGAATAATATGAAATTGTTAGGGTTTAATTTCACCAATCCTCACTCTCATGCATAAAAAAACATTTACTTCCTTTCCAAACAATGATAAATGTCAACCCACAATTATACGCAAACCCTAATTCCTTAGATGAATAAGTCTAAGTTTATCTATTATTCGACAATTCCTTGATCAATGATATAAATAAAACTTGCAATCACCACAAGGGTCTTAAGAAAACAAAAAAATCATTCTTATTCCTGACATAAACCTTCATTTGGTATTTCAATTCAGATCCTGATTACAAAAAGATATTTTAAAATATCAAAAGAATTAAAGATCAAGCCATAAATCAACACGACACATAGTAAAGTGTAGAATTAAAATACTAATTGTTGAAAGGAAAGACATAAATATGAAAACTATAACGATTACATAAGAGTTCAGAAAAGTTAATTCTAAACCCAACAACAATAGATTTAGCTCCTCATAGTCATGAAAAAACTAAACATTACAAAAAAATAATGGAAGAAGAAGATTGCTCCAAGCAAAATCCTAAATCTACCTTCAAAGGTGATTTTCGCTCTCTGATAGCTCAAGATCCTATCTCTAATGTAGAATAAATATTAAATAGAATGTGAAAATCAACACTCGCGGCCAACTCAAGTTCACTAGCACTAAGCGTAATTGTATTTTGTTGTTGATCCACACTTCTAGACCCAACTGGTGCCCCACTCAAGTCTCGTGCGCTACGCTCATTTCCATCCTTTTGCTCTCAAATTTGATCAGGTCAGGCTTAGATTCTGGCATTGGACTTGGGGTTTTTTTTTTGCATCAAATTGATCTTTAATCTCTCACCTTCAGGCTTTAATCCTTCTTCTCAGAATTGAATGTTTTCCTGTTCTTTTTCAAGCAAAATAATATGAATTAGTAATCAAATCCATTTTCTGACTTTCATAATCAATTATTAATAAAAATCACATAAAATTGAGAATTAAGTAGATTTTAAGTTTGGAAAGATTTGATTTTACTATAAAAAAATAGTCCAAACAATCATATAAATCAACTCTATAAAGCACCTTCATTTCGACACAAAAAATCCACCTCTTGTCTTCCCTAAACTAAAAAAAAAATACAATTTTTTGTGTCCTAGAAAGTTAAACTAGAAGAACAACAACAAAAGTAAGTGGCAACGACATGTAGTACACTGCTTGCATAAATAGAGAAAATGAAAGAGAAAAAGAATGAAAGAATTAAAATCATTTTAGAATTTTTAGGAAGGATTTGTCCTGAGATCCAAAAAGTGCTCAATGACAACCACCCTTATTGTTTGATTTATTATTTTCTCCAAAAATTTAAATATCAATCTATAATAAACATCAAACAAAAGTGGGATAAGGGTTTTTTATTAAAAGAAAATTAAGAGAAATGTGTCCAAATAAAAAGTTAGAGAAACAATGTCCTTTATTTTGAAAAAGTTTTAAATGAAAAACTATGCGTCATTGTTTTAAAAAAATCTTATCCATTTTTATTCTTTTTGCTATGCAACAACAAAACAAAGTTATTTTCTATAATATTTGGAGAAGAAAAGTTAGAATCATGATTTATGTGAAAAAGAAGAGTTCAAAGTATTGTAATCCCTTCTTTTAGGATTCTTTTTAAACTATGTTTGTAGGGGTGTTTAAGAAACTCTTCTTTTTTAGATTTTTGTAATATTTCTTCTTCTTCTTCTTCTTTCTACTCTTTTTCTCTTTTTTCTTCCTCTTTCTTTCTCTTTTTTGTTTTCTTTTTTTTCTAATAAGAGCTTGCACTTTTTTTCTAAACTCTTTCTCTCTTCTTATAAAATCCTTTTCTCTTGTTATAAATTTTCTTTCTCTTTTTGATAAGCTCTTTCAATTCTTCTTTAAGTTCTTTATTTTTCTCATATGAAGTGGAAACAAAGTTTCTTCTCATGCACACTTTTAAAATATATCAATTTAACATCTTTAATTTGCTTCTAACTGGAACATCATATTGCCTTTGTTTCGATCAAACATGTCATATTCTTGAAATCTTAAAGTAGCCATTGAAACATTTCTTTCTTCGACTACTTGGTAGCATTGAAAATGTTTCTCAACCTTCATCTTCCAATCTAAATATTTTTAATATTTTTATTTCTCTAGGAGGGAGAAATGTGTACCCTAGGTTCTTTAGGAAAATAATTTTCTCTAGGTCTATGATGATGCCTAGGTAATGGGTATAGTAATCATCATTGTGGTCGCTGGTATACATCCTCTCTTCTCTTTGGGAATGAGGGTCCCTATGATATTCTTTTCTTCTATTTGACCTTGTTTATATTTACTCTCAAATTTACCTTGTTGCAGTGTATTGGGCAAATATGGTTTTAATCTCATCCATAATTGTATCTCTTTTTTCAAATTTTCTAATCTCGTCTTTTATTTTTAACTCTTCATTATGGTCCCTAATGCTACCATGCACATATATCTAGTATGTGAATGGTCACTAATTTTTTTATCAAAAAATTTTCACAATGTTTTGAAAGAATTTCACAAAAATGAAGTGACAAAATTTTTTGCAAACTTCTTGAAAGATTTTTCACAATGATCCAGTATGTCAAGTAAGTTTCCATAAAAGAGAGGTGGGACACTAATGGACATACTTAAATACCAATTTTTTTCAAGTGAAAACTTTTCTAGACACGCACTTTCACAATTTTTTTTTTTTTCTAAAAAACTTCAAGCCATAATTTTTCTTCATAGTATGTGCACACACCCTTAAAGACTAAAGGAAGGTCACTAAGCGCTTGAGAGACGATTCCTAGTTTTGAAATAAATTAAGACTGGTAATTCAAAATTATGTGACAAAAACACTTAAGAACACTAGCTCGTTTTATCAATGGATTTTGTTGCTTTGTGATGGAAATTCCGTTGCTAATTCACTTTCGATGTATTTGAAGTATTTTTTCTTTTTTTGGGTGTGGCTTTCGGTTCAACACTTAAGTGTACTATTCTCTCAAGTGTTTGAACTCTCTTTGCACATTTCCATTTCCTCTTAAGGTCACCAAAAGGTATCTTCAATAATTCTATCTCAAGGAAAGACGAGTTCTCAAGAAGCAAAGAAAGAGTTAAGCATTTTAACTTCCGCTTAATAGTAATAAGCAAAATTTAGTAATGCTCAATTTGAATTGGACAACATTAAAAGAAACAATAATAATTACAAATTCAAAGGAATTCAAAAAAATGACAAACAAAAATTAAGGTAAAATTTAGAAGGAAGGCATTCAAAATGAATCTAGTAAATAGTTTTGGAATATGAGTACTTAAAACAAAATGAAGAAACAAACACAGATACAATTTTAATAAGAATTAAAATGAAAATAAATTCACGTAAAGATGCTTCACAAAAAAATTAAAGTCATAGAATCAATTAGAAAAAACAAGCAAGTGCATCTAAGAGTGTAGTGTATGTTGTGAGTGGTTTTAGTGTTTGTCTTTTGGAGTGGTTTCAGTTCCATATCATGAGGTCCTACTCTTCATTTTTCTCCACTCAATTTTACAAGCAACTCATAAATTCAGATCAAATTCAACTCCAAATCAATTAGCAAGTGTGTTTTCATGTTCAAGCAGATGATTCAACTTAAAAATTGAAGGAAAGTGGATAATAATGTCTCAAAATACTGTAGGTATTTAAGATTTTTTTCTTTCATAACTTCTTTTAAGAACTAAAAGCAAAAGAGAACTCAAATCAAGAAGAAAAACAAGCCAAAACATTTTGATTTTCTTGTTCTAAACTTAGTAAAATTGTAAAAAAAAATTCTAAGAAATTTATGAAAATCTAAATGGACTAAATAAGACTCTAAACAAATTGAGAAGATTCAGAAAATTAAATTTAAGCAATACATTTGAAAAATGAAGTCAAACTATGACACAAGATTAAGCAAAAATAAGTTATAAAGTTTTTTAGAATATGAAATTGATTCAAAGCATTTGGAACAAAAATTTGAATCAATTAAGAAAAAAGAAATATATAAGGAAAGTAAATTAACCTAAACTCGAAGAAAATATGAACAAGGAAAAACTAAGAAGAAAAGAAAGGAGGACTTATCTCTTGAAGACCTCCCACCCAACTCTAGTGCTAACTAATAGAAAAACACTATTTTTCCCAAGCAGAAGAAGATGAAAATTATTAGAACTTTCTAATTTCCTTTAAGAAATCGTATTTTCATCTCCCAAGGAAGGTCCTTGGAGAGAATGAGAAGAATACTCTCATTTATGACCGAAGAGAACAATAAAAAGATATTTAAGCAATTTAATTCTCATCCAAGAAAAGGTTGAGTGTAAAAAAGGACAAGGGATCTTATTTATAGATGCATAAGATCCTTGCTCTTCATATTCTAAGGAATACGGGACTTAAAAATACAGCCGAAAAGTGAGAAAATTCAGAGCCCTTACATGCCAAATAAGGCCCATACAAAATTGGCATAAAAATGGCTTATTCTTGTTGATGTGGGACTTTTACTCTTCACACTCTTCTCCTCTTATGTTAAGACAAATTTGAGCATGGCTTCTAGCATTCTTTGGATAATTTTTCAAGCTTAAATCAAGGCCTAACTGATGCCAAAAGGAAGGCCACATATGCCTCTACAAACCCCTACAACAATTACAAAAGAAACTATACTTATACAATATCTACAAGACTAAGAAGGAAGAAATTCTTAATATTATACTCTTCAATTGTAGAGTCATGCTCCATGAGGCTTCATATTGTTTTATCTTCTTAGTCAATGATTTTGAGGTTGGATGGTTTCCATCATCTTTGTAGTTGTTATGAGGGTCATCTTCTGCTACTACTTCTTCCTGTGTCTGAGAATGCTTTGAGGCTTCAAGACATACTAAATGCTTTTAGCATATCGTTTAATGTGTATGGCTTCTTTGGAAACACCTCTGAAGCATTTGTCTTTCTTTTGAGAAAAAATGCAGGACTTCACATAGTTGGTTGACTTTGTAGCACTAACATCTTACCTTTTTTAGAGAAAGTGTTTGCATGAACCAACTCTCAACATGTTCTTTAAGAGATCTTTGATGTTGACAAGGTGTTGCTAGATCTTCTTAAAAGAATGAAGAAGTGAACATTTTCTGCAAGCATAAAATAACATTTGTTAAAGTTTGACATGTGCTATAAAATGTTTTAGGCTTACATCTATTAGTTACATGTTGGGCCTAAAGTTTTGAGGTTGCATGTAAGAGCAAAAATCTTTAGTGAGAAATTGAAGAACACCAATCACATCTGCATCTGATGTTCTCCAGTAACCTGAGAAAATATAAAGGACATTAGTTACACATACACCTTACATTCCCTAGTTGCATGTAGAATTGAAGAATGACCTTTGCATCTGCCTCTATTTAGAATTTTAAGAAACACTAGTTGCTTTTCTGCTTGAAGTTTCCCATGATATGTAAATTCTAGAACCTTCATTTTGTCTGTGGAATTAAGGTCTCTCCTTATCTACCTAAATCTGAACCTCTACCGGGTCTTTAGGCATGTGTAAAATCAACTCGAAAGGAAGAGTCTAGTGACTTTGAGATAAAAAAAATTATATCAAAAAATGTAAAGAGATTATTATGTTTAAATGTGAAGGTGTTAATATTAAATATTTCATTTGAATCACTTAAGTGAAAGTATCATTTGATACATTCATTCTAGATAAGGCAAATATGCTTAAGCAAAGTATTCTCCAAGTCACTCTATTGAGTACTACACCTAATATCCTTGCTTAGTGGAACTTATGTTCTTTTAAGTAGAAATATTGTATAATGTCTCCATCTAAGTGATCTTTATTTGGCCTGTCTAATTGTATTTACGTGTGTCTTATACATAAATGCTTGATTTATCTATGTGTGTATCCATCGAATGAAAAAATGTGATTTTGAGATCCCAGATCTTGGATGATATCATGGATATTAGGTAGAGATTTATGTTACAATAGAGATTTCCTAACTTCATTTATGAGAAGATATTTAGTGGTGAGAAGCTAAAGATAACTTCTATCATATCATCATATCACATGTTAGAGTCTAAGGGAGTGAATCAAAACATATGTTGAGATCTAAGTAAGGATATACTTTAGATCAACCCTAATATGTATATAAATATTCTTTTGTGTGTGCATGTGCATGTTGAGATCTGGGTAAAGATACCAACCATGATATGTGTATAGATATTCTTTGGATGATTTGATATCAAAGAGAATTTTTCATATACCTAAAATTCTATGATTTCTAGAAATGATAAATTTTGTTTGATAAATTTATAAATCCTAAACTCTCACAAAATTACGTTTTTTGTTATAACATCTTTTTGTAAATAGTTTTTTTTTTTTTAATTATACTTTTTTAAATTTTCTCAATTTTGTATTATTTTTAAAACAAAATTGAGAATAAAGAGTTATGAGAACACTTAGCATTGAAGAGTTATGACGACGCATGAAATAGTGGAACAAAATTAAAACAATATTGCAATAGTGATACCAACTTTCTTTTTCATTTAACATCTTTAGTAAATAATTTATCAACCGTTAAGCTAAAAAGGAAATAAAGAATGAGATGAATACGAATATATTAATTTAAAATTTGATGTGAATTGATTCTGGTTGAAAAGTGGAGACATGTTCTTTCAACTTGGATTGGTGTGATAGTACAAGAGATTATCTTCAAAATACAAATTAATTTATAAATGGAACAGTAACATCTCCTTCAACTTCTCTCTCTATATATGTATGTATAATATACTAACAGGAAACATAACAAGAATAAGAAAGTAGTAGTGAATTTAAGGTGATTTGAGTGGGAATTGATCTGAAAGCTATGGGTATGGGTGAAATGTGTGTGCTTGAGAAAAGGGTGGAACTGAAATCATGTGCTGAGAAGTTCTATAACTTTCTGAAGAGCCAAAACCACCAAATTCCAAGCAACGTTCACAGTGAAAAGCTGCATGCTGTTGAGATCCACGAAGGAGAGTGGGACACTCCAGGCTCTGTCAAGCTTTGGAAGTATAACATAGGTATTATTATTGTTATTATTAGAGTAATTAAATAGTTAAATTTTATGATGTTGAAACTGTGATGGCCTGTTATTTGATCTTTATATTTAACCAAACTAAAAAATATCTGAAATTATTTAGTTATTTCATTCATGTTTTTGAAATATAAGTTTTATTATTATATTGATCTTCAACGTAATATTTTCATTTAAACAACATGTGGTCACTTGTAGTTTTATATCAAAATGAATTATCAAAAATATTTCTTTTCCATAAACATGATAATTTTAATCACACAATAATAAAGTTTGCTCGCTATTGATATTAGCGATTACCAATATCATTTGGAGTGAAAAATCATTTCAATTGTTGTATAATCAGTTGCTAACTTCAAATGCATAGTGACTTATTTAACAATTTGGTTACAATAACTAAATTAACGATAAAAAAATTTTGTAGTTAATCTTGTCTAAAATATTATGATTATTTTTGTTCATGGATTATTAAAATATTTTAAACTGTTTGACCATTATAAATATTCAAACGTTTAAATCACAATAAATTATGGAAAACTAATAAAGTATCACAATGGAAACAAGGAAACTAATACTGCTAATAAAACATCCAAAATCATAATATACTATATATTAAGTATGAAATCAATAGTGTTTAATATGTCCTCATTTTAGATGGTATAACTTTTTTAACTTATGAACATATATAAATATAATGATTTTTTATGAACATTAATAAGATTGTCTATGATAGTTGAGGTTTACAATAATTTCAAATTATATTTTTTTTTATTTTTCCTTCACAGTCTTAATAGCCTTTATGATTTTGTTGATTGTTTACTTAGAGGGAAAAGAGGAAATATTCAAGGAAAAGGTTATAATGGATGAAGTGAACAAGAAAATAACTTATGTTGCTGTTGGAGGAAATGCCTTGGAGTTATACAAAAGCTACAAGGCCATTGTGAAGGTTGAGAAAGGAATGTTGAAACTAAGAATAGAATATGAGAAGTTCAATGACCAGATCCCTCCACCAAAGAAATACCAGCAATTCATCATTAATATTGTTAGAGACATTGACGCAAATTTAGTCAAAGGTTAGTTTACCTTTGAGGTGGATTTAGTCTCTGATTGTGAAATATAGATTTTTAAGTTATTAGCAATACACTCTTTTCAGTATATTTATGTTATAATAGGAACAACATGTGGTTTATCTAGGCTTCAAATAAGTTAACTTATTTAAGCCATTTATCTAATAATAATGTGTCAAAAGTGTGTATTGTTGATGTATGAATAAATGGAGCTTTGAAGATTGTATGATGAAATTTACGAAGCTTTATGCCCATGATAATGTAAAATCCAGCGAGGATGAATATTTGGTTTTTCGTTTTTTTTTTTATGTAAGTATAAAACAATATAAAGGAGACTAATTTGTACGATGTTTGAAAGTAATCTTAGTTCATTGAACATATAGAGCTGCAAGATCAGGTTAATCTTTGACAAAATCGCAATAATTTCCAAATTTTATAAATGACCAACAAACTTATAGTCCTTGACCTTCGAGCATATAATCAAATCACAGGTTTAAGAAGTTCATATCTCAAAACATATCATCGAACATGTCAAACAATCCACTAAAGTACTTGTTCAAAGAAAGAAATCTGAGAAATAATAGTTTCAATTTAGCAGACCGTGGAAGCTCAAAAAAATACCCTAACGTGAGATAAGCATTTGACTTACCTTTCCCTCAAGTGGATGTGCTCAAATATCAAGAGATATAATGGATGGTTCCATATAGATTAACACTTATAAAAGTAAGGTGTCAAAACAAGTTATTTCTATTAGTTTTAACACGGCTCGTCCTTGTCCATCAAAAAAGATAGAATAGGTTGGAAATATTGATATGCTCTTATCAAGGGACAGGTTAACAGACTAGTCTGTTATTCCTTTTATTTTATTTTTTATTTTAAATATTTTTTTAAATTTTCAATTGATTACTTAATATTTCCAATTTAAAAAGTTAAAATGAATATTATATTTACATGTTAAATTATTCTATTATAATTAGCAACTAAAATTTAATTTGTAAGTTTAATAATTTAAGTTACAATAATACTGTATATTTACATCATTCATATAATAAAATATAAAGAAAGATAATCTTTTAAATTATTTTTTATTTTAATTTAAAAAAAAATAGTGAACTGACGAAGCATAGCGAAGAGACAGATTGAAAATACTATTTGACCCACTTTACCATGTCTTCTTAAAAAACCTACATGACCTAGGTCGGTCTCTTTTCTAATAACCTTGTCATTTTATTGCAAATTTTTGTTATGCACACTACATGGACAAACTTTGTAATGATATTAAAAATTATCTCCAAACTTAACATATTCATTTAAGACACTTTCTACAAATTCAATGATGACTAACTTTATGATATTTGATAGTATAAATCAAAAATAAATTAAGCCTCTTTGACACTATAAATACAAGTATTAACCAAGAGAATACTAACTTCAGCAATTAGTTTTAGTTGTATTTAATTTTAAATTCTTATTAACTCGTCAAAGCATTTTCCAGAAATATGGCTTCATTGAGTGTAAATCTCAACTTCATATGGTGCACTAGTTTAAAAAACTTTGTACCAACTCATCCTATGATTTCTGCCTTCTAATAAAATTAACTTTCTAATAAAATTAAGATTTTTCACAAACACCCAAAGCCGTACGAGAACGAATCTGAAAGAAAAGAAAAGAAAGACAAACAAATAATTTATATTAGTCTATTTACTCTTACAATATATACAATCTCTTCTGTCCCCAACAATTGAACAATAGTATCACAAAGGTTACATCGCAATACATTAAATTAATACTACATTAGGCTCTGGATAGGTTTTAATGCTTCTTATATGAAAGCATGGTCAAAGTTCTATATGCGATAAGCCCCTACAACCAATAACGTCAACCCACGCAATTTCCAGAAGCAGTTCCCCCTTCTCAACATTTTTCAATCTCAAAATCATTTGTTGGACAATATCACCATCTTTCCAGATGCAGCTACTCTCTTCAGCAAGGCAATTACTTCTATTTGGCTGGATCCTCTTCACTGCACAACCATTTGGGAGGTTTTTCAACCCCATCTTCTTACACTTAAGAAGGGGTATGAATTCTACCTCTGCCTCGCCCATTTTGTCATCCACAGTGAAAGTGTCTTTGTCATAAACTGTCTGTATAGAAAAACAAAATGCAAAATATCCTTCAACAATCTTTGAATACTTTGGCATTTAAAAGAACAAAATAATAAAATGTTTGAGCAAATAATACAAAAAGAGATCATGAGAAATGCTTGTTAATTTAAATTCTTTTAAGATTTAGAAACAAAACATACAAACTTAAAAAGAAAGAGTTTTCAAAGATAAAACTTAAACAAGCCATATTTAAATGAGTGGTGTTATTTTGGTATTATTATTCATCTTTCACACCAATTTAAAACTTATATATATTATTATTTTATTAATATATAATATTTTTATTAACAAAAATTAGTATCAAATGGAAATATCTGAAAATAGTACTGTTAAATATCATTTTTCTATTTAAAAACTAAAAAAATCTTGTTTAGTTAAAAGAATGTTGGTGAACAATATAATTGATTAAATACTGTCTTTTGCAATCAATTTCATACAAATTTTTTTATTTAAAGAAGAAAATAGTTATTCCAAGTTGAATCAATTCTTTCTATTTTTTTTTTCAATTATTTCGAATCTTTAATTGTTTTTCATTATAATCGATAATCTCTTAAAACTTCTTTAAAGATTCTCTAGCTACTTAGTAATCAATTAATTTGAGAGTAGAAATATTATATAAAATTTTTCTAAAGATCTAAAGGGAAAGTGAGCATATACATTCTTATACTACAAGAGAACTCTTCGCAATAACATAGATGAAGGGATGTAGCACGATAAAATAATGTCACATGTTAATGAACAAAAACATGATGTGACTTATCTCTGCTATTGCAGTATATATAAAACTTTAACCATTAGGTTAAACTATTCTAAACTTAATTTTAGTTTATAAAAAAAGACCTCTCTTATTATTTTTCTTTTACAAGTACAAAGCTTAAATAATTATAGATAAGTCTTGATGACTGATTTTCTTTTATTAGGATACGACATTTTTTTTTCTGTGACGAAAGAACTTACCAGATGTACTGGGGTTTTAACATCCTTTACATAAAGGGTCATTTCTTCATTCCACGTAGGATTGCAGTTGTTTTTTATAACACTGGTCTTCAGCTTCTGCATTAGTTATGGGATAAATATTTAGACTTACATAAAAAAGTTGACAAACCTTTTTATAAATACTTTTAAATAAATAAAAAATTAAGAGGAAAAGTAAAATTTATTATTTTATAAATTAAAATTAACTTATGCATAAATTAATTAATAAGTACTTTCTTTTATATTTTTTATTTTTAATTTATATATAAACTAATTTTAATTTATGGAACATTAATTTTACATTTAAATACTTGTAGAGAAGATACTTGTCCAAATATAACCTTAATGGTAAAAAAAAAGTGTTTTATTGAATAACGTATTTGTTTTATAGACAAAGGTTAGTTGTGGATATGATAGTTTCTGAAAAGGAATATATATTTGTCAAATGAAAATAATATATATATATATAATTGTACTTAAAAATAGAAAATTCAAGCCAATATCTTAAGTTTAGTTTCAATTCATAAAAAAAATAATAATGATGTAGTTGAAAGGGATCCACTTAGAAGACATAAAGTAGTACATTTAAAGATTAGAGAGAGTAGAAACAAAATATTTGTTTTAGAGAAAAAGAAACTGAATCTCAAATTTTAGAGGAATAAAAAAAACATTTTATACTATTTTTTAATTTGCTCCGGTAACATGTTCAATAGTTTCTAAATTCATGTCTTAGGATAATGGTTTAGAAGAGCAACAAAGCTTCTCAGGAAATATAATACATAATTTTCAATACCCATCATACCACAAATCACAAAACCCCATAAAAAACGTTGAACAAACTAAAAAAGTAGAGGGTTTTTCCAAATTGTTGAAGATGAACACAAACAAACAATCACTATTCATTAAATGAAAAAAAAAAATTATGGACTTAGAAATTGCAAGATTTAAACCTGATCACCCAGCTTGACGACGACGTATGGATCACTGGCACGGGCATCGCGAATTGCAAGATCTATGCCTCTTATGATTCGAAGTTTGAGAATGCCCAAGACAGTGCTGTCCATTGAAACACAACTTCTTGTTCCCTAAAAACTTCTAAGCAAAACAAAACAAAACAAAGACTTTGATGTATAAACAAAATATTGAACACCTCCAAAATTTGGATTTTTGATTTTGCACCAAACCAAGGTTAGGAGGGTTCCAGAGGAATCTTTGGGAATCTAATTACATTTTTTACGTAGATTTCACTTTTGATTTTAACAGTTTTGGCTTACAATTCAATGTGTGGTTCCTCCTGTTTCAAGATCCTACAAGGACGCTCAATCGCACGGCATCTTTCCTCGTGTGTTTTCGTCATCATTGACAATAAAGTAAATTAGTTTTAATAAGAAAATTGCAGGTAATTTCTGTTTTTAACCCATACATAACATATTTAACTGACCTTTTATTATTTAAGTAAATTATTTAATCTATTTTTTCAGTTTAATTTGATAGCATACAAACTATAATTTGATATCTTGTATTATCTTAATGTAATTACAGTAATAGGTATAATTTATTCATCATATTATTTATATATTATATTAAAGTTATGAGTGAGATTTTGAATGATTATTAAATGAGATTTCTATATCGACTATAATTTCTTTTTTATGTTGGTAAAATAATAAATATACACAATGATAGGAATCAAATAAGTAAGGGAAGGTTAAGAGTGTTTAAGAAGCATAATCAAACTCAACCTGAAATATGAAACTCATATTTACTTATTATTGTGAAATTAATGATACGAGAAATTTGTATCAATTATTTTGCTAGCAAAACAACAATAGAAAAATAATAAAAAGATAAGAAGATCTATGAATGAAATGGGAAAAGGACCAAAAATATGAAACTAGAGTGGTAGAAATTAAGAAGAAGGACAAACCATATAAAATATTAACTTAAAAAGAAAAAATAGAAATGGAAAAAGGTGGCAAAATTTTATGATGTTGAAAGAAAAATGGTGCACCACTTGAAGTAGAAGAAGCATAACTTCAAAGAATCACTACCTAACTTTTAGAAGTTCTACATGAGACTTTAAATAAAAGATTACTGTCACAAACGTCACACAAATTCTCTAATTTTTCATATATTTAAAAAGTTAGATACAGAGAGATGAGATCACTATTTATAGTGTTGGTCATCCCAAAATGTGAACTCTAATTATAATGATGAAATTCAAAATGAAAGTTCTAATTTTGACTGAAAAATAAAAGAAGAAAAAAGAAGGAATATTTAAATTTCAAAATTTATAAAGAAGTCAAGAATGTTCCTTTGTTGACCGAACTTGGAGAATTGCCTTCCATGCTTGTAGGTGCTTTCATTGTCTTCATACAAACATGTTTTTGATGCCTTTCTTAGTTCACTTTTGGTCAAGATTTGTTGCCTCCAATTGAGTTTCAATTTGGACTTAAATGATGCTCTTTTTTTTCGTTTTTTCTTGCACTCCATTGCTTTGTATTGACCACTTCATATGCTCTTTATTTGAGCTCGAGAAAGCCCACCTAAGACTATTATAAATATTACTATTGGTACCTAAAATTATAAGAATTAAATCTTATAAGAAATATTATTCTAAAGAATATAGAATAAAAACAAAGAATGACTTTCCTTGATAAGGAATATTTTGTATTGTTTTATCATTTCTTTCTCATTTTCCTTTACTCTATTCATGCACTCGTTTCAAAGTCTATTTCTTATGTCGATTAACACTAAATTGTCAAAAAAAACATGTAAAGATGGTGTTCCATTACAAAATACTTGCCCACTTTCTATGTTGGATAAGAATGTAACCAAGATCAAAAGTTGAGTTTTTTTTAGTCATTTTCCTGCCTTTATAATAATAGACAATTCCCAAATGATAACCAACACAATCCTAGGAAGAACTTTTCCAATATCAATATCCACAAATGTCCATTCTTATAACTTAGCTTAACTAAAAATTAGTAAAGTATTAAAGTACATAATAAATATTAGTAATGAAAAGATTATAACTTTCATAAAATGATAAGTAGTTACATAAATTTAAAAGCTACCATAGATAAAAACTAAAAAAAAAAAAAACGTACAAGCTATATAATAAATACTTAAAAATATGAAGATGAGTAAATCTTTTCTTCAAACTGGATGAGTCACTGAATATCTACAATTAAAATATTTAATTAATCTAAAAAATTTACACTTTATTAACTAAAGTATTTAAGCTAATTCTATATTAGCTTCCTTCATAGATCAATATTGTTTGCGAATAAGGTGTACATTTGTCTCATCACATAATATTTACAGTCATGATTCATCAGTTGACGTGAGAATTACAAATTAAAATACAAATAATGAAAATATATTTTATATTTCAATTCAATAGTATTGAGAGAAATAAATCACATTAAATGTGTAATTTCTTCTTAACAGGAAGGCCCTACAATCTCAATAAAAATTGGCGCTGAGTTTGTTGGTGGAAGTAATTGAATCTTTCACTGTGCTTGTTCTGTAATTGGAAGAAAAAAATTCTTCAAACAACCGGTGTATTTGGTGATTTGGCTCCAGCAAAGATGGTGACAATACAGCAGGTTGGTGAAGCAGCTGCTCTCGAATTGGTTATTCAGAAATGAGATGGTGATGAATTTGCGGAATCATTTCTTCAAGCAGCTAGTGAACAATCGGAGCTTAAGAATTGAAGCTTGCTTTGGAGTTGCAGTGTTGCACCTTAATCAAATTAGAGTGCAACAGAGAATCTGAGAAAGAGTTGATGACAATGAAGTTACTTTTTTTTTCTCGAACAGTTTTTCGAGATCAGAGTTCAGCATTTGGATCTCAAACTCTGCAAATAAATTGGTCTGGTTGCAGCTGATTTCTGCTGGCTGGTAACCGTGCAGCTGCAGCCACCTATTCATTGCACTACTACACTGATTTTTCCAGAAATTTCCAAAAGCTTCAACGTGATCTAATTCAGTTTTTCACTCAATTTGTTATCCGGTGCTAGCATTGGTGCAAAACTGCTGAACTTGTGCAGCTGAATTTGGTGTTAGATTGTTGAAGCTGCAACCAAGCATTGATGAGTAGAATTCTAGTTGTAAATGCAGCATAAGGGCTGGGTATAGCAGCAAAATGGAGCAGTAATTTGTGCTTTAAAAATCGACAACCAACAGCTGGCACAGTATTTTAACTGCAGCGAAATCTGGTGCTTGGACACTACATAGTGCACATCCTGGTACTGTTTCTTAGAGTTACCTTGCTTGCTTACTTTTACAATTTTCTAGTAGTAATTCTAAATATATTATTTACTGATTATTTACCTTGCTTGCTTACTTTTACAATTTTCTAGTAGTAATTCTAGATATATTATTTAGATTATTCTTGTGTGCTAAAGTACCTTTCTCTTTCTAAATTCTTGATCTTGTCACTACTCTTTAATTTATTTAGTTTGTTTTTAAATTTCTTTTGTATTATCTTCCAGTTTTATTTTCTTGACATTCTAAGTTGAGTTTAAATTTGTTATATTTTCATTTTAAATGTAAAATTCTTGATGGGTTGATTAAGAGTTTTTCTTAAGAACTAAAAAAGAATTTGAGTAAAAGTAAATAACTTTTTAAGAGTGATACACAAGTGAATTGAATGTAAACACTTATTGAATAATGAGGTCCCTCTTATTTTTTTATATTACTTGTGTTAATTGTTTTTTTTATTTTGTGTTAATTCTTGTTTTTTTAACTTTTATTGTAGGTATAAGTTTGACTTTGGTAAAATATGTAAATAAAGCTAAACAACAAAATTTATTATCATAGAGAAAGCAACACAAACAGGTAAAAAAATCAATTTCAATGATTAAAACAAGTATTCCTAATACTCCAGATTTGAAGGCTAAGGACATGAAATTCATTATTATCATAATTGGAATCCAAGTCGAATGACTGATCAAGATCTCAAGGATTATTGTAAATACTAGAAAGAAGTAAAGAAGAAAGCATTGTAAAAGCTACATACATTAAAGAAAGCAAAACAAGAGAAAAAAAATTAAAAAGAGGAGAAAGAAATAAGAGAAAGAGAGGAGAAAGAAATGAGAGAAAAAGAAGATGAAGAAAAGAGAGAAAAAGAGTAGAAAAAAAGATGAGAAAAAGAATAAAAAATGTTAGAAAAATAAAGTGAAGATAAAGAGTTCTCATAAGCACCCTTACAAACATGATTGAGAAAGAATCCTTAAAGGACGCCGCAAAACTATAACTCTTTTCCCCCTTTAAATCGTGATTCTAACTTTTCATTGAAAAAGGTTACTAACTTGTCTTATTTTCTTTTGTTATCCAGGGAAGACGTGCATATGAAGGAGTAATGGCAAAAGCAATTTGGATAAGAAAAGGAGATAAAAGAAAAAAGGAAAAAAAAACTTGGAAATAAATAAATATGTTTTTAATTTGTTCTTTTGTTTTTTCATTTGATTGTATGAACATTAAAGAATTCTATAATTTTGTTGATTGTGAGGATGTTGGTCCTTCTTATATTCTTGTAAATGAACATTTATTTTTGTTTGGGGTGTTTTCCAGGTTGGTATTTGATCCTAAAGAAAGATCATCTAGTACATTGCAAAGATTTGACTTTCATATATCCAAATCTCCATTTAGATAGATTTTTTTTTTTTTGATGATTTTAGATTTGAGTTCTTTTAGAACTTAAGCTTTTATGTTTATTTGTAAGTAATAAAAAGGTAAATTTGAGGTCGAAATTTCTTCAAGAAGGAGGATATGATGGAATATGGATTTGACCTTAAGGACCATAAAGTAAGCTTCAAGGTAGAATAATTTTTTTGTATTTTTGTGTAATTTTTTGTTTTGGGTCTTTATTGGCCTTTGTAATTGTTTCTTCTTGTTGCGGGTGGTATCAGTTGTTCCATGACAGAAGTCAGGTGGGTCAAGTCACAATTAAATCTTAGGACTTGCACTACTACATTCTTAAGTAAGAAGACATGTGTCCTCACTAATGACTATAACTTTTGGTTGAGTGGTAAGTGTTCAATCCAACAATTGGTATCAAGTCACAATAGAATCATGGTGTTTGGGCTGCTACACTCTTAAATAGAGAGAGTTGTGCCTTAACTAATGGTTATAACTTTTGGTCGAACAGTAAGCGCTCGATTCAACACTTTTGTTTGTTTGTATTGTGTCTTTATAGGGCCCTGAATGTGTTTCAATTTTTCATGCAATTAAACTCTTTATATACTATAGTTTTTAATAGGCTTGTTTTAGTACAAGGTTCCTAGTATATAAGCATTTTTGTAGACTCTTGTACTCAAAATTTTCTAAATTTGGAATTTAAATAATTTCTTAAAGTGAGAATTCTAAGTTATTCATTAGGAATTTCAATCCTTATGTTTGACTTTCTAATTCAATATAGTAGATCTTCCTCTACTTATCAATTTCTCTGGATTGTAGCATCAATTTAGGTAGATAGGAGTTTCTTCATCTCTTATCCTTCCGCATTTTCTGTTTTGTCAATTCTTTAGTTGGAAATTGTCGGAACAATCCTACACAGGTTAGTTTTCCATTAGTTATAGAAGTTTGAAAAATAGTTGAGAGGTTATTCTGACATAAGCTCCGACTCTAGATCTGACGCAGAGATAATAAATCCATGCCTCATGTTAGAAGTTAAAGACAAAAAAATATCTTAGTTATCACACCTCAACATTGTTACTCGCTATGGTGGATGGTGAATCTACAGAGGGTGTGATGGAGATAATCCAGCTATAAAACCATTAATTAAGGGGATAGAAGAAGATAAAGTCTCTTGGAGGAAGACTCTATACTCGAAGAGTAGAATACTAAGACTTTATTTCTTTGTTCTTTCTTCTCATTATTGTAGAAACTATATAGTTGTAATTTCTTTTATAGTTTTGTAAGATTTTATGGAGAAACATGTGGGCCTTGTTTTGGCCACAATTGGACCTCCAATTCAGCCATGCTGGATGACCAAATAACCCTTGAAACCTAGTACCCTAGTCAATACAAGAGAGGAAGATAGGAGTTGCACACCACTTGGAATAAGCCTAAAATTGACTAATTTGGGTGCTTCATGCCTGGGAGATGTGTGTCGAATTCTTTCATGCTTCAAACCTCTTTTTGCTTAGGTTTTAGTTCCACATTCGTTGGTTAGTGAAGGATAAGGGGCTTATGTATATATAATAAATAAGATTTGTTGCTTCTTTGTATACTCACCTTTAAATGAATGAGACTTGAATTACTTAAATGCTTTTTGTTGTTCTCTAAGGCCAACATGGAAGTAATCTTCTCATCATTCTCTCTTAGAAATTTTCCTTGGAATAGGGAACTATGAGTTCCTCAAGGAACTTGGAAAGTTTAAGAACTTTCTTAGAGTCGAGTTGAAGGTATACAATAGATAAGTCATCTTTTCTTTTCTTGTGTTAGCTTGAAGTCTTATTTATAATTCCTTTGAGTTTAGGATAGTTTAGTTTCTTTAATCCGTGTTTAATTTCACTCTTAGTTGATTTAAATTTTAGTTCTAATTGCCTTGAATGGTCATATTCTAGGAAGCTCTACTGTATGTTTTGCTAGTTTCTTTTGTCATAGTTTGAATTTTTTTTTTAACATGTGTTACTTAGTTTTTAATTTTTTGAATCTCTTTTAAGTTGTTTAGTTCGTTACATGTTCAGAATTCCATTAAAAGTAGTTTTCAAATTTTGCAAAAATTTTAAGTCAAAAAGCATGAAAACCGTATTGATTTGGCTTGTTTTTTTTTCTTGATTTGAGTTCTTCTGTGCTTTTAGTTCTTAAGAAAAGTTTTGAAGAATATTTTCCTTAATTACATGTAGTAGGTTGAGAGCTTTAGAACAAATTTCTTTGAGTTTTTAAGTTGAATAATTTGCTTAAACATGATATATACACTTGCTAGTTGATTTCGAGTTAAAATTGAACCTAAGTTGTGAGTTGTTTGCAATTGAGTTAAGAAACATGAAAAATAATCTAAAAGAAAGCAAGAAAATATGAGAATAAGAAAAAAGAATACATGGTTTCAACCATATACATGAAGAAAAACAAAGAATTGAACAACTCACATGTTAAAGCAAAAATACAATACCCTAATTATTTTGATTGTGTGCTTAAAAATAATAAATCAAGAGCTTGAAATACACAAAGCAGTTGTATCTATGTCTGCGTTTGAAAGATGCTGATTAGATTACAAATGTATATGTCTGTCTGAAGAATGATAAGGTCATAAATGCATATGTTTTGTCTAACAAACGATAAAGTCAAATTTCATTTCGTATGATAAGTTAAATGAAGATTATTCAGATGATAAGTACATACCAAGACTCCATGTTGACACACATGAAGAACATTTCAAAGCTTAAGTATGGAGAAATAGAAAATGTATTTTATTTCTATCCTAGGAAGATACACCCACTAAGCAACAACATTCAAAAATATCTTAGAATATGAGTTAAAGCTAAAATGACCACCAACTTTTCCAACACGGATAGTTTAAACTCTTACTCAGTTGCCTATATGTATGGTGTGTACTTTTAATCATTGTTTGGTATAAAAGGATTTGCGAATAAGAAAGGTAAATATTGTCAACTATTAGAGAGTTTGTGTTAAGAAGTAATGCTCCATACCATGCATTTAATGTTTCTCAACATAAGAGTTCAGCACATGATAGTAAAAGAAGAAAGAAGACAATGACAAATGCAAAATTACTCAACGGCCAAAAGAAAGAATGCAACGACTATTTTTCAAAAACTTATAATAAGACATGCTTTAAAAAAAAAGACAAGAAAAGTGAGTCATATTTTGCAAGTGTTGAAAATCTGCTGAATTTTTCTGTTCCTTAAAACTTTGTAAGAACGTTTATTCGTGGTCATTCCTGCCTAGTAATTTGTTGATCACTCTAACTTTATATCTGTGTTGAGTCAAGAGTGACTAATGTCAAAAATACCTAATATTGTGCTAGAAATGACTAATGTCTATAATACTTAAAATTAAATAAAAAATAACTAGTATAAAAAATGCTCAATGTTAGCAAGAAGGAACTTGATTAAAGAGTACTCATATTACTCATCACTCATCTATGTCACACTAATTTTATTTTTCCTCTTCTTTTCGTAAGTTATAGTTTTCTTTATTTAGTTTGAACAAAAGCATATATAAATGGTTTTCTTTTCCTTCACACTAAAGATGTATGTTGAAGAACTATTGTTCAAAGCACATATCTAATGCATTTTAACTTTTCTTTTTCATTGAATTGGTATTGTTTTTCGGAGTAGTCTCTCACAATGTCTTGAAAATAATCTCAAAGAATTGAGTAATGTTATGTTGACACCAATATTTTTTAACCCCCATTTGACATCGAGGTATTTTTGTCCAATTACCATACGTGGCAAGGATAATTTCGTCAATTGAGGGAACGTAATAAAGAAGGGTAATTTTATCTTCTCCCTTCATCTTGAAAATGGTTTTGTTTAGGGAATATGCCGTGAAACTTTTGAAATCAGATCTGAGTGGAAAAGAAAAAGTGAGAGCTTGTGTGTTTTACTGCGAATTGAGAGCTACGGTTGCTTGTTTGGAGATGAGAGGTTGAGGTTCTGCGTCTGCGACAACGTCTGGGTAGTTTTGCAAATCGTTTTTGTAAGTAGTTATTGTGTTTTTGTGCGTTGAGGTTTGTTGTTGTGCAAAGTTTTGATTTTTAGGGTCTAGATGGGCATTGTTGAAAGCAAAAATGTTTTATTGTTGAAAACAACTTCTGCGAATCGTTTTTGTAAGTTGTTAATGTGTTTTTGTGTTGTTTCGTTGTGTAAAGTTTTGATTTTTAGGGTTTAGGTCGGCATTGTTGAAAGCGAAAATATTTTATTTGTGAAAACAACTCAATATTGTTACACGAATAGTCATTTTTTAGTATTGGGCTATGGATTAATAAGGTTTGGAAATTTAGGAAACACTTTTCTAGGGAAAAAAACTCAAAAGTTAGATGAGGTGTATTTGATTAGTAGGTTGTGGATTGATAGAGTTTGGAAACACATAAACACATAACATATCTGACTTGTGTTGTCAAAACTTGAACTAATGTGTCCCCTCATTACAAAAGGGGTAGCCTCTGGTGTTTTGTAAGGTGACAATGACTTAATTATTTTACAAAACAATTTTGGTTACCCTTTCTATAATGAGGGGACACCTTTGTTTTTGTTTTGGCGACTAACCTATAGTGTTTTGTAGTAGTGGCGACCGAGCACCATCCCCAGCAGCAACCCCAACACCATCCCCAACAACAACCCCAGCAGCATCCCCATCTGTTCCAAATACCAATAGTCGTTCGGTTGGAAGAATTAAGCATGTAGCGACGAAACGTATTATATCTCATAAATTAAGAACTCCTTGGGTTGAATATCCTAAGAAAAGAAGAAGGTCTGCAAGAGTTGCTACAAGGGATTTAAAAAGTTGTAAAATTTGATTGTTGTTTTTATGTAATGGAACAAATTTAGATAAACTTATTGTGACTGCATGAAATTGAATCTAAATGTCATGGATTTATGCAATGTAACAAATTTATTCTCACACGTACATATTTTGGTACTTGTTATTAGATTATGTGTGAAATGTTGAAACATATGACTTTAGAGCCCAAAACTTGAACTAAGGTATCCCCTCATGATAAAAGGGATAACCCCTGAAGTTTTGTTAGGTGAAAACCAGTTTTGATGCACACAGGTGACAATTGAACATAATTTGGTCAAGGAATACGTGATTAATCATTATTATTTGGTCAATAAGAGGAAGAGATCGTTAAAATTGCCTTAATTAAAGTAATTTATTTTATTTTAATTGAATTTGAAATGAAACCCAAGAAAGAGTAAACGTGTAAAGACTCTTCATTTTCCTTAATTAAATTAATTTAGTTTTATTTTAATTAAATTTGAAATCAAATCCAATTAAGAATGAGGAGTGAATGTGCATAACAATATAAGAGAGAGACTGGTGGAGAGCAACAGAAGAGACTTTTCATAATGAATAGTAAATTGCATTAATTTTAACAATGAGTAGTAAATTGCATTAATTTTAATTGGGTGGATTCAGAATTTAATGACATTAAATTTTAATAAAATTAGGTTTGTACACATACATTCACTCAAGAAGGTGAACAGTTTGAAATAGGAAAAGATTGCGATCACACGTTCACATATTTTTATCATTTTGTTCGACAATCCGTACGTATGATCTTGCGTTTATTGTCCAAAACCCCTGATATATTGCAAGCTTATAGATGGTATTTATGGACACATGTATATCAATTTAACATATTTTGGTACATCATAGACTCATTCACGTTTTTTATGGTTGTAATTGAAGAATGTAAGAACTTAATATGCCAAAATGGTCATCATCAACACGTATGAATTTAGTCGTCAAAAGTTTTATTGTGGTGTACCCTCATCAAAACATGGGTAACCCCTTATGTATTTTCGGATCAGAACCAGTATTCATGCACACAGGTATATCAATATTACATATTTTGGTTCATCAAAGACTCATACATCTTTCTTATGGTTGTAACTGAAGAAGGTAGGAACTTAATATGCACAAACGGTCCTCATCAACACTTCTGAATTTAGTCGCCAAATGTTGTAGTGAGGTGCCCCCTTGTAAAAACATGGGTAACTCCTGATGTTGCATGTCCTGCAGTTGACGACTCTTGTATGTTTGTGATATTTTTCCTTAGCGATGTTAGCAGTGACACAACCACTAATATTATTTTACAAAACACCTTTGGTTACCCCTTCTTTAATCAAGGGACACCTTAGTTGAACCTTTGTCGACTATGTCAAATCAACACACAACACCATACACAAAAGAAACAAAAACATTCAAACATCACAAATCATAAAAAATGTCGTCCCTTTTCAACAAAATCCCCATAAAAGACGAATCTTTTCTTCAACCACCCCAAACCCCAAACGAAAAATCAAACGCCAAAAAATGAACCTTTACTTTTACATCAACAACCAAGAACAAAACTGTAAAACCAACAATAAAAACATTTTTTCCATCAAAAATCACATAAAAGACAAACCTTTACTTCAACCACCACAAACCCCAAAACGAAAATCAAACGTCAAAAATGAACCTTTTGCTTTTCCATCAACAACGAAGAACAAAACTGTAAAACTAACAATAAAAGACGAACATTGACCCTAAACCCACCACTCCTTCACAGTAACAACACCATTGAACTACAACCCTTAAACTAATGCGCCAATAATGACGATCCCTAAACCAATATAGCACACGAAGACACAAAGATCACGGTGAGAGGAGGGAGACAAGACGAGGGAGACGAGAGGACGCAAAAAGAGTTTGTGCGAGGAGAAAGACGAAAAGATGCAAAGAGAGTGAACGCACCAATGTTTTTTGGGTTTTTGGATTTGAAGTTTCAAATCGCTATCACTGTATACGCTGAATTAAAATATTATATTTTTACCACATAAACAGTGTCAAATGAAGGTAATGTCATATATTAGTATCAACAAAACATTACTCTAAAAAAATTTCTTAATTTTCCGCTTACTCAACCTGATATTTTTTATAAAGATATAAGAAGACAATAGTTATTTAATTTTATAATTAAATAATACTGTATTTTTTTTCGATTATAGATCATCATGTAAGTTTTTAAAATAATTAATATGTAAAAGGAAATACCAACACGATTTTGGTTGTTAGACTTCCAGAAATCTAACATAAGCCTTTTAACGCTCTATATTTATAATATCTTCAAAATATGACGTAAATTTCATAATCCATTGAACATCCAGATCACAGTACATTACCATACATCATGTGGGAGTTGCATGCAAGATTTGAACGCTTCCTTAGGGATTTGGTGGAAGCACACCTAAAGTTGTAGATGTGACAATCCCTTGCAACCAATAACATCAACCCACTCAATTTCCACAACTATTTCCCCACTCTCAACATTTCTCAAGCTCAAAACCATTTCTTGGACGATGCTTTCGTTTCGACAAATGCAGCTACTTTCTTGGGCAAGGCAATTAGTTTCATCTGGTTGAATCGTGTCGATTACAGAACCATCTGGGAGGTTTGTGAATCCCCTTTGCACACATTGAATATATGGTGTTAAGTCTATATCTGCATCTCCCATTTTGTCATCCCCTGAGAATGTGTCTTTGTCATAAACTGACTGCAAAAGAAACCAAAATGCAAGAGCCATCTACAATCATTCAGCTATTCTTCTGCTGCTACTTCATCAAACACCTAATAACTTTTTCTCATTTCATCATGTAGCTCAAGCTATATATATACGTCTATTGGGTAGTCTTAAGTATTAATGTTCATACTAATAACTTCATTTTCTTAAATAAATATTACGATTTTATTTGGATAAACTTATCTTTAAACACTTAGGCTCAGTTTGAAATAGAGAAAAAGGAGTAAATGAAAGAAAGTGATTTAGTAGGAATAAGATTAGTGAGAGATTGGCACTTTTTTTTCTTTTTTTTTTTATATGGAAGCACAATCTATTGTGCAATATGCATAATGGATTACGTGACATTCTCCCCCTTTTGTTTTACGCTTTCTTTATGCTTCATTCCCCACCATTCTCTCTCGTTTAGGTTTTCTGTTTTTTTACGTTGATATTAACATTAACATGAATAAATTAAATTAATGATAAATATAAATATGTCATACAATTATTAAAAATAATAGTATGAGTAATGAAATAATAATAATAATAATAATATATTGATGGTAAAAGTAAATAATAAATTTAATATTAAAAATAAGAAATTTTTTAAAATTAAATCATCTTAAATTTATTTTTATCTTATTTTTTACCAAACAATTTGTATTTTAATTATATTACCTACTTATTGCTTTTTAACCAAATAATATGTATTTTCACTTACTTTTTTACATATTTTACTTTTTTCTCTTCCTTTCTTTTTAATTTTTCCCTCTGTACCAAACGTACTACTAATGAAATAAAAATAAATAAAAGTAATGAATCTTTCTTTACAAATTGAAATTGATCATATCCTTGAGTTAGGAAAAACTCGTAAAAATAAAAATTAAAATGTTTACGTTGATTTAACTTACAAGTCCCATTATTTACTCTTTTTTTTTTATTGGTGTTTATATAACAAATTTCCAATGAAAAATATATCAATATAGATAAGCCTAATGCTGTTTTTTTATCAGCATAGATAAGCCTAATGCTAATACCTTCTGGATATTATATGAATTTTTTCTTCTTTTTATCAACAATAAAAAATAAATTAATAAAAGGCACAGAAATCTTTTAACACGTTACACAAAGTCTTCAAAAATATCCCAATATAATTTTTTGAATTATAGATGAGAACTTTACCAGATGTACTAGGGTTTTAACGTCCTTTACAGAAATGGTCCTTTCTTCATTCCACTCGGGATTGCAGTTGTTTTTTACAATACGAGTCTTTAGCTTCTGCATACATGTGAGAATAATCTTCAGACCAAAATTATCGAAAAGTGTTCTATTGAAAACATGTATTTGACATTGAAAACATGCAGCTTTTCAACGTGCCTCCAAACGACCTTTCCGAAAAAGATAATTTTTTTTGTAGACACGTGCCACATATCAAAAAGAATTTAATGCAAATACCATCATAAAAATTTTCTTTTAATCTGTCAAAAGTAATTGTACCAAAATCAAATAGTTAAATACAAATATCATTATAATAACTAGAGATCCCACGTCAAAATATCAGAGACTGATTTTAAAAAAATTAAATTAACTATTAATTTACTTATTAAAAATAGTTTGTGTTAAAAAATATATCTTAACAAGTTTTATTAAAATTATTGTATCATTATTAAATTATTCAGAGTAAAATTTTATCTTAAAAATTAATTTTATAAATTGAAATTATAATCTATTGTATCATTACCAGACACTTATAAGATTATTCATAGAAAAATTTAATTTTATAAAGTAGTATACAATTAACACAACCAACCATTAGGAACCCAATAAACACAGTTTCATGCAAAAAGTGGATTAAAAAACTAGTTGTTTAAATTGATTTCTCGAATTGTTGAAGACACCAACCCTCGTCATAATCAAAGTCCAATTCAATAAATTGAGCTTCAAAGGAAGAAAAAATTAGTGTAGAAATTGTAGGTTGGAACCTGATCGCCCATGGTGACGACGACGTAAGGGTCACTGGCACGTCCTTTAATGGCATCGCGAATTGCAAGATTGATACCTCTTTTAATTCGAAGTTTGAGAAGACCCAGAATACTATTGTCCATTGAAACACGATAATAATACACAACTCCTCTGTCTACACACTTTTGCTCTAAATTAAACAAAAGATAATAAATAGTGTTTGGTATAATGACCCAATTCTAACCCTAACAAATCTGGAAAGCTACTGTGCAAAAGCAACCACCCTCAAAACGAGACATTTCAATGGTATTTACGTACACTGCTTTTCGACAGGTAGCATGTTGCTTTTAACGTTATTCCAAAACAAATGAGTGAAAGGAAAAGGCAAAGGTAAATAAATACGTGTTTTGGTTTGACAGGTAATTGAACGTGCGATCCATCATCCTGCTTCAATACTAGCCTCTCGCCACCCTACAACCAAGGGTGGGTGTACATCGTAATTTTTTATTTTCTTTTTTGTCCTCATAAAAAACAATATTTAAAAAATATATATATCTTTTGCTTCTACAATATTTTTTTTAGATTATATATAAACAAAGACAGTTATTAAATTTTGAAAATTTTAAAAATAGTTAGCATTAAAATGAACAAGATGATTTCTCATATTTTTAGTTAAGTAGTATTCTCTTAAAAAGTATTAAGCTTGTTAAACTTTACTATTTTGAATATCAAAACTATTATTTTATTACGTAAACAATAATAAATAAATGAATGGATGAATATAAACTATTCGTCGACCTAAAATAAGCGTACATATCACTATTTTATATATTATTATGTCATAACGTAATTACGTTTTTTTTTTTCTCTTTCATACAAATCTACATTTTGAATTGTTTCGTTGAGAGTTCTTTACATTCAAACTATAAATTTCACCTTAAATATATAAAAAAAAAAATAGATATGTTTTGATTTAATATTCAATTTGAATTCATTACGAAAGCAATAATTTGATTCTACGTAATCTTCCTTCTGAATTCTCATCATTTCATTCATCTTACGAAGCATCATCCATTCAAAAGGTGTAAAGGGATTTTCCTGAACATCTTCACAGCTCCACCTATTAATGTTTCTTCTTTAGCCATTCAATCAAAATCACTTATTTGTTTGAGAGCCTTAGGTTTTACTTCATGGAACATCTTTTGTAAAATCAATATCTTTACCCTTTGTATCTACCTTAAAGTGGTTCAGTTTCTTTGAAATAAAATATGTATAAGGACACTTTTAATGAACAAGTCTCATTGTCTTCAACATTAAATATTTCCAAAATGACAAGCATCCAGACCACATTTACACCATTTTTTAGAGCATATATTGATCATGAGAAAAAAAAGAAAAATAAAATTAATTTCTTCACGGACTAATTTTATAAAGATTATTTTTAGTTATCATTACTGATTTTTTTTAAGTCATTCACAAGCTAATTTTAGATTATGGATAAATTGAATTCATTTGTCCTTCTTACTTCTCTTCTATAATTTATATAGAAGTTTCTCTAAAAAGACTCATAATAAGCTTTTAATTCATTTTTTTATTTTTTTATTAGTTTATATGTATATATATATATATATATATATATATATATATATAATTAAGATATTAATATATACAAATAATGTTATATTTATGCATGTCTTAGATAATTTTAATTTATATAACGGTTTGTTTTCAAAATTATTGTCTTTATAAAAAAATTGCATTCATATATAATTAAAATATATGAATACTTTTATAATAATATGTTAATTTTAGAAGAGGAGTCGAAAAAAATTACATATTTTTTCGTAAATGTTTTGGAAAACATATATCAATTAGTAGGTAGAGCGACCAATAAACTATAATATATACATTTGAAAGACTTTAAGAATTTTTTTTTTTCAAAAAAAATATAATGGAAGAATAGATCAATGTCTTCTAGTAGTAGTTTATCTAATTCATAAGTTACATTCAACTTTTCTTCAAGAGTTTTCTTTTGAATGATTCCATAATAATTATTAAATTTATATTATAAACAAGTATTCTTTCCTATTACTTATAATTTATACAAGTACATAATATTACTTTTACAAACTATTTTAATCTCTCAAAAGATTAAGAACATAAAATATCGATTAAGATATTAAATCACTTTTAACTTTCACGAGAATTCTTTAATTGTCACTCTAAGCTATAAATAAAGATTGATTAACATATAAAAATAAATCTCGAAAAGAAGTATATTAAACTACTTTTGAATATAATTCTAAGTTCATTGAGTGAACGTCATAATCTTAAAAACTCTTAGAGGTTAGACAGTCACATTTTTGTTTAGGTAAAACCAATAATTATGCCCTCTTTTGTTCAAAGTATTCATCTTTTATAGGCTTAAGTATATCTCTATCAATAGAATATTTGATTATAAATCTTAAAAGCAGATATTTAATTGTTAGACACTAGTAGAGTAAATCTTCTTATGATTTTCATAAAGTTACTCAATTGAATTTAATTCTTTGCATGTATCTTTAATTCGTCGATATTTTTTTTATAGAGTACATTTTATAGAAAATAAATAATAAGTTTCCTTTTATAATTGGGATATATATTATCTTTCAATTAGTCATTATCATTTGAGATGTGATATAATCAAATAAAGATCTTATCTAGTTTAATAGTGATCTTAATTATGAAAATATGAAATGTATTGATTTAAACATATTGGATAATAGATTTTTTTTTTTTTCATTATTGCATAAGTTTCTTCCTCCCCCATTTAAACACTTCTCTTATTTCAAGAAAAAACATGTCTAGAAAACTTATATTCTCTATAAACATGTTAAAGAGATAAGCATAAAAAATTCCTTTTAATCCAAAAACCGTGCTTCACCCACTAGACTCTTATAGCTTCTACACATAGATATATTTGAGTCGGTGAGAACCTAAAATCTGTACGGAAATAGATATGGTCTAGTCATCATTAATGATTACTCCAAATATACATGGAAAATAGATATGGTCTAGTCATCATTAATTATTACTCCAAATATACATGTGTTTTCATTCTAGTCCATAAGAGTGAGTCTTTCCATGTGTTTGAAATATTTTGTAAAAGCGTACAAATCAAGCAAGGTTCATGCATATATAGCATTAGAAGTGACCATGACACTGATTTTAAAAATGGAGAGTTTCAAATGTTTTGTAAATCAAAAGGTATACACCATAATTTATCGTCATCGAGAACTCCTCAACAAAATGGGGTTGTGGAATGAAGAACATAACACTCAAGGAGATGCTAGGATCATGCTTTTTAAAGCTCTATACCAAAATACTTCTGGTCAGAAGCAGTTAACACTTCTTGTTATGTGCAAAACAAAATATTGATAAGACCTATTTTGGAAAGGACTTCCCTTTGAACTAGGGAGAAATAGGAAACCCAACATAAGTTATTTTCTTGCTTTCTGTTGTGCACGTTATATCCTTAACACCAAGGAACAAATTGAAAAATTTGATTCTAGGATTGATAAAGGTACATTTCTTAGTTACTCTAAAAAATCAAAGTCATACAAAGTGTAAAATTCATGTACTTTGATTGTAGAAGAAACCATAAGCATTAGATTTGATGATTTCTCCCATATTGATAGGAAACTATCAGATCTTTAAAATGATCTCGTAGATATCACTATAGGAAAAAAAGATATTTAGACATCAATTTTAGCTACCTAATAAAATGGTTACTAATTGTTACCAAAATAACCACCAAATTAGGTTTTGGTTGCTAAATAACTATAAAATAAAAGTAATGATTGAATTTAGTGACCAATTGTCACTACCAGACCTCATCACCCACATCATCATTGAAGATACCAACTAGAAGGAGTGTGCTGCTGCAAGCGCTAAGGCCTTATTTGCCAAAGCAAATATGATAAAAGTTAGACCAGCTCCAAAAGGTACGAGAAAAAACCTGATCACAAGAAAAAGAATAATTCTAATTTTTCCCGTCCCAGTGGACCGAAGCCCACCTTCAAGAAGAAGGGAAAATACTTTGTTTGTGGAAGGTTAGGTCACCATGCACCTCAGTGCAGACACAGGGTCAAAAACGACAATCCTCTTAAGGAAAATATAGTCGAAGTGGAAGATACAATTTGTGCGGTCGTTTCACAAGTGAACCTTATGACAAATGTGAGCAAATGGTGGTAGACTTTGGAGCTACCAGACATATCTGTGCAAACAGAAATGCATTTTCCTCCTACTCTAGTGTAGGCGATGGAGAAGAACAAGTTTATCTTGGTGATTCTAGGACTACTTCTGTACTAGGAAAAGGTAAAGTTCTTCTAAAGCTCACATCTGGGAAGACTTTGGCTTTAAGTGACGTGCTACATGTGCCATCAATCAGAGTTAATTTGATCTTTGTAGCACTACTGGGAAAGGTAGGGTTCAAAGTGTCATTCGAATCTGATAAGATTGTGATGACAAAAAATAATGTGTTAGTGGGAAAGGGATATTGTGATCAAGGTCTTTTTGTACTCAATGTTTATGATATTATTAATGAATCTGGATCTGTGTCTTCTACTTATATTGTTGACTCATGATATTTGTCATGCTAGATTAGGACATGTAAATTCTTTGTATGTTATTAAATTGTAACGACTAGGATTAATTAACATGCATGATAAACAAAGTAGGAAATGTGATGTATGAGTAGAATAAAAAATTAAAAAGAAAGTATGTCATTTTGTAGAACGTCAAACAAAGTTGTTAGGATTAATTCATATCGGATCTTGTTGATTTAAAACAAACCATGACTAGAGGTGGTAAAAATTATTTTGTAACTTTCATATATGATTATTCAAGATATACAAAAGTGTACTTAATAAAACATACAGATGAAGCTCTTGACATGTTTCTTTCTTATAAAACTGAATTTGAAAATTAATTAGATAAAAAGATTAAAAAGATTAGATCAGATAGAGGTGGTGAATATGTTTCATTTAACGATTATTGTGTTAAAGAAGAATTATTCATGAAGTAAACCCACCATATTCACCTGAATCAAATGGAGTAGCAGAAAGAAAAAATAGGACTCTTAAAGAAATGATGAATGCTATGCTCATTAGTTCTAATGCTCATTAGTTCTAAGACCTTTCACTTTTTTAGGTCTATATTAACCACAGAGGCATTTTATCTAGGTTTGTAATGTTGATAATTTATTTATCTTTTATATGCTTTTAGTACTTGAAAACAGATTGTATAAATCATTTGGATCTGAATGAAAGAGGCACTTTTAGTTGTCTTTCTTTACAAAAGCGTGAGATATTCTTACTAGGGTTCTACCTTGAATCATCTGATCTTATCAAGAATTTCCCAATTCTTGTGGCGATCGTAAGGACTTATCAAACGTCAATCGTTTGTGGCGTCCATCCTTTCCTTTACTCAAATCTGATCCTTATTCTTTATTTCTTCTGTATTGTTATTTTTTTCCAGATTTTGTCCAATCTTTCTTAACTTCATATCTCATGTTTTGCTAATCTTACGTCACTGAATTAATCTTACATTTCTGTGCAAATTTGCGCGAGGTATCACATCATTTGGTAATCAGAGCAAGGTTGGTCATAATTCGTCTTTCAATTTTCTAGTGTGTCAATTTTTGTTCGATTCTAGTTCTGTATTGCGTTTCTGTTCTTAATGTTCATCACATGTTCGTCATTGTTCAATCATATCAATCCTTTCAATCCATGTGATTTGTTCTAAGTTGTTGTTACGTGTTAAATATGTGCTCGTTTTATTGAAAATTTTTGTATAGTTTCATTCTCAGTTGTTGCAATTTCATGTTTTATTGTCCTAAGTAAAAAAAAAATTGCAGCAAAAGTAAAAAAAAAAAAAAAAGTACAGCACTGTATTCCAAATTTAAGTGCATCCCACTTGTTTGATAAAATTCCTAAGTATCAAGTGTTTTCTCGAATCATTGTTTAATGTTTGTTTTACTTGTTTGTTGGTAGTAAAATTGTTCTTTACTACTTCATTGTTGTTTTTGACTGTTATGATTGTTGCACTTAACAATAATTCTTGGTTATAGATTGTTTGATTCAAGTAAGAACTTTAAGTCAAGGAAGGAGTGGTAAAAGGCAAGAGTGAAACATTAGAGAAAAAGCCATAATAGAGAGCACTATACACGAGTAGTACATCTCTGAGTGTAAACACGTGAGAAGAGTGGTGAGGTCCTATTACTTCACATTTTGGTTCTTTTCTTGAAGTATGGCAGGAACAGGTGATGAAGGTAATCCTCAACTTGAGGGAGCTCAAAGATTGTTACTTGATGCTATAACTGTACAATTACAAGGAATGATGAGAGAAAACAATGAGGAACTCTATGGAAGAATTGAACAGGTAGAGAATCAAATGAATAATAATGAAGATGATCATAATGGAGATAGGAGAAGACAAGATAGAAGGAGAAGAAAAGGCCATGAAGATGAACATAGAGAGGAAAAAATTGAGGGAGTCAAAATACAAATTCCCTCATTTAAAGGAAAAAGTGATCCCGAGGCCTATTTGGAGTGGGAAATGAAGATTGAGCAATTATTTGCATGCCACAACTATACAAAAGAAAAGAAGTTGAAGGTGGCAGCCATGGAATTCACTGATTATGCTCTCATTTGGTGGAACCAATTACAAAAAGAGAGGGCAAGATATGGAGATCCATTGGTGAATACTTGGGAGGAAATGAAGAGATTGATGAGAAGAAGGTTTGTCCCATCCCATTTTCATAGGGACTTGTATAACAAGTTACAAAGACTTACACAAAGTAGTAATAGTGTAGATGAGTATCATAAGGAGATGGAGGTGGCTTTGATTAGAGCCAACATCAGTGAAGAACAGGAGGCAACCATGGCTAGATTTCTACATGGATTGAATAGTGACATTAGAGACGTTGTGGAGTCGCAAAATTATGTTAAGTTGGAAGAATTAGTGCATCAAGCTATCAAGGTAGAGCAAAAACTCAAGAGAAAAGGCACATGAAGAGAGGTTATTCTAACTTTTACCAAACAGGTTGGAAGGACAAATCAAAGAATGAGGGAGCTACTTCATCCAATGCATCTGCTACTACCTCTCAAAGGACACAAAATAAGTCCAATGAGGCTCCAAAGATAACAAGAACTAGTGATATTAAATGTTTCAAATGTTCGGGGAGAGGTCACATAGCTTCTGAATGTCCAACTAAAAGGAACATGTTGGTTAAAGATGGAGAGATTGTTAGTGAATCCTCTTCAGAATCTGCTGCAGAAAGTGAAGAAGAGTATGATGAAGAATTTGCAGTTGAAGG